>Ga0315282_10000158_pt1 | contig 136314 bp, 127 predicted proteins | sample YL17G07_20_MG_FD_203693 | JGI IMG/M metagenome (GOLD analysis project Ga0315282, IMG submission 203693) | Sediment microbial communities from Yellowstone Lake, YNP, Wyoming, USA - YL17G07_20 | ecosystem: Environmental > Aquatic > Freshwater > Lake > Sediment | place: USA: Wyoming | collected... | reverse complement strand
GACAACGTGGAGCTGGAGGGGAAGCTGATCGTGCCCATCGCCATGCAGGAGGGCCTGCGGTTTGCCATCCGGGAGGGCGGTCATACCGTGGGCGCCGGCGTGGTGACACGGGTTATCGAGTAGAGGCGGCGAGCAGCGCGGCAGCGGCCAGGCGAGGGACGTAGACGGCGGGGACGCTCAACTGAACTGGGGTGTGCGCTCGCGAGATCGCAGGAGGCGCAGGTATGCCCAGCGACAACATCCGCATCCGACTGAAGGCCTTCGATCATCGCATTCTGGATCAGTCGGCCAAGAAGATCGTGGACACCGCCCGGCGCACGGGCGCCAAGGTGGCGGGGCCTGTACCTTTGCCCACGGAGAAGGCGGTGCACTGCATCGTGAGGCCGACGGCGCTGGGCCGCAGCAGCCGCACCATGGAGCATTTCGAGATCAGGACGCATCGGCGTCTCATTGACATTGTCGAGTCCACGCCGCGGACGGTAGACGCGCTCATGCGGCTGGACCTGCCGGGCGGCGTAGATATCTCCATCAAGCTGTAGAGCGCAAGGCGGGCCGCCCGCCTCCGGCGGGCGGGGGTCGGTGGACACCATGGCCAAAGCCATTCTGGGCAGGAAGCTGGGCCTGACGCAGGTCTTCGCCAAAGACGGTCAGGCCGTTCCGGTGACCGTCATCGAGGCGGGTCCGTGCGTGGTAGTGCAGCGGCGGACGCTGGCGAAGGACAAGTACGAGGCTTTGCAGATCGGCTTCGAGGAGCGCAGCCAGAAGCGGACCAACATGCCCATGTCGGGCCACTTCGCGAAGGCCGGAGTGCCGCCGCAGAAGGTGCTGTGCGAGGTGCCCGTGCCGGAGAGCGGGGACTACAAGGTGGGGGACAAGATCACGGTTGACCTCTTCGCGGAGGGGGAGACCGTGGACGTGACCGGCACGTCCAAGGGGCGCGGCTTCGCGGGCGTCCTGAAGCGTCACGGCTTCCGCGGCGGGCCGGCCACGCACGGCTCCAAGGTGCACCGTGCGCCCCAATCCAGCGGCGGCACAGACGCCGCCCGGGTGTTCAAGGGCACCAAGAAGCCGGGGCACATGGGCAACGCGCGGGTGACCACGCGGGGCCTGAAGGTGGTGCGGGTGGAGCCGGAGCGCAACGTGCTGCTGGTCAAAGGGCACGTGCCGGGCGCCCGCGGGGGGATCGTGCTCGTGCGGGGCCGCTAGCGGCGGCAGAGGGATCCAGGCATGCCTGAACTCGCGCTTTACGACATGCAGGGCAAGAAGCTGGAACAGGTGGTGCTGAGCGACCAACTGTTCGGCGTCGCGCCCAACCTGCCGCTGGTTCACCAGGCGCTGTTGGCCGAGGCGTCCCACCAGCTGGGTCGGAATGCCAAGACCAAGAGCCGCGGAGAGGTCGAGGGCAGTGGGGCCAAGATGTGGCGGCAGAAGGGCACAGGGCGGGCGCGCCACGGTGATCGGCAGGCCCCCATCTTCGTGGGCGGCGGCAAGGCGCACGGCCCGCGGCCGCACGCAGCCGGGCACAGGCTGCCCCGGCGCATGCGCCGTGCGGCCATGCTCTCGGCGCTGTCCGCCAAGGTGGCTGACGGCCAGGTGACCGTGGTGGACAAGGTGGCGCTGGACGACTACTCCACCAAAGTCATCGTGAGCCTGCTGCACAGCCTGTCGGCCGAGGGGCGGGTGCTGCTGGTCATCGCCGAGCCCGACGAGAAGCTGCTGACCTCAGCCCGCAACGTGGTGCACCTGACCACCAAGGTCGCGCCGCACTTCACCGTGCGCGACATAGTGGACTGCGATCGGCTGATTCTGGCGCAGGAGGCCATCGCCAAGCTCGAGCGGGAGTGGCTGTCATGAGGAGCCCGGCCGAACTGGACAAGCATCGCGAAGTCATCATCCGGCCGGTGGTCACGGAGAAGTCCACGCGGCTGATGGGCCAGGAGCCCAAGCAGTACACCTTCGAGGTGCATCGAGACGCGAACAAGACCATGATCCGCCAGGCCATCGAGGCCATCTACGGGGTCAAGGTCAAGGCGGTCAACACCATTAACGTGCGCGGGAAGCGGCGCAGCTTCGGGCGGCGCTATGCTACCGGCTATACGGGGCGCACGAAGAAAGCCATCGTGACCCTGCAACCGGGTCACGAGCTGAACGTTTTCGAGGGGACTTAGGGTCGGCGGGGAGCCACATCCATGCCCATCAAGAAACACAAGGCCACCAGCCCGGGCCGGCGGTTCTACACCACGGTGGTGGGCGAACAGCTCTCCAGGGCGGAGCCGGAGCGCTCGCTGCTGAAGGGCAAGAAGCGCTTCGCGGGTCGCAACAGGCACGGGCAGATCACGGTGCGGCGCCGCGGGGGCGGCACGCGGCGGCGTCTGCGCGACGTGGACTTCAAGCGGGACAAGGATGGCGTGCCGGCCAAGGTGGCCGACATCCAGTACGATCCGGGGCGCTCGGCCCATCTGGCCCTGCTGCACTATGCCGACGGCGAGAAGCGCTACATCATCCTGCCCGCCGGCCTCCAGCGAGGCGACCAGGTGATCTCCGGTGCGCAGGCGCCCATCCGGGTGGGCAATGCGCTGCCCCTGGAGAACATTCCGGTGGGCACCACGGTGCACAACGTGGAGCTGGAGCCGGGCAAGGGGGCGCAACTGGCTCGCAGTGCCGGGGCCGAAGCCCAGGTGGCGGCCAAAGAGGGCAAGTATGCCCACGTGCGGCTGCCCTCGGGAGAGGTGCGGCTCATCCTGGCCGGCTGTCGCGCCACCATTGGCCAGGTGGGCAACGTGGAGCACGAAAGCGAGGCCCTGGGCAAGGCCGGCCGGCGGCGGCACATGGGCCGGCGGCCGAAGGTGCGGGGCGTGGCCATGAACCCGGTGGATCACCCGCACGGCGGGGGCGAAGGCAAGGCAGGCATCGGCCTGAAGCGGAGCGGCCCGGTGTCGCCCTGGGGTAAGCCGACGCTGGGCAAGAAGACCCGCCGCAACAAGCGTTCGGATAAGCTGATCCTTCGGCGCCGACGGCAGCGCTGACCTGCCTGCCGGTAGGCAGGGGAGGTAGGAGAACCTATGCCGCGCTCGGTCAAGAAGGGGCCCTACGTAGAGGAGGGCCTGCAACGACACGTTGATCGCCTGCGTGCCTCGGGCGAGAAACGCATCATCCGCACCTGGTCGCGGCGGTCTACCATCACGCCGGACATGATCGGCATGACCATAGCGGTGTATGACGGACGCAAGCACGTGCCCGTTTTCATCACTGAGAATATGGTGGATCACAAGCTGGGGGAGTTCTCGCCCACGCGCACGTTCCGCGGCCACGGAGGCCGGGGCGCAGGAGCGTCCGAGCGGCGCACGCGGGTGCATTAAGGGTTTGCGGAGGCCACGACGATGCAGGCCAGGGCAGTGGCGAAGTACGTGCGGCATTCGCCGCGCAAGTTGCGGCGACACGCTGATCTGGTCCGGGGCAAGCACCTCCACGAGGTGCGGGCCCTGCTGGGGCTGAACAGCAGCCCCGCGGCCAAGGCGCTCAGGAAGGTAGTGGAGTCGGCGGCGGCCAACGCCGAGAACAACCACGACATGAAGCCGGACGACCTGTACCTGACCCAGGTCAGGGTTGACGAAGGCATCACCTTCCGCGCCGGCTTTCGGCCGCGTGCGCGGGGACGGGCGGAGCGCCGCCGGCGGCCCACCAGCCACATCACGGTGGTGCTGGACGACGAGGTCGAATAGACGCCAGGAGAGTCCTGCCTGCGGGCAGGGAGCGGAGGCAGACAGCATGGGACAAAAGGTCCACCCCTACGGGTTCCGGCTGGGCATCATCCGGGACTGGCAGAGCACCTGGTTTGCCGAGAACAAGCAGTACACTGCCCAGGTTCTGGAGGACTCCAAGATCCGCCGCTTCATCAAGTCGCGGCTGCTCAGCGGCGGCATCTCGCGCGTGCGGATTGAGCGCACTGCCAACAGCGTCACCGTGACCATCCACACCGCCAAGCCCGGGGTGGTCATTGGGCGTGGTGGGCGAGGGGTGGATCAGCTCCGCGCCGAGCTGGAGAAGATGGCCGGCAAGAAGACTCAGGTCAACGTGGAGGAGGTCAGGCGCCCGGAGCTGGACGCGCAACTGGTGGCCGAGAACATCGCCAGCCAGATCGAGCGCCGCATCTCGTTCCGGCGGGCGGTCAAGCAGGCCATAGCCCGCAGCATGCGCATGGGGGCGGAGGGCATGCGGGTGACCTGCGGGGGCAGGCTGGGCGGAGCCGAGATCGCCCATTCGGAGACCTACCGCAGTCCCGAGGGCCGTGTGCCTCTACACACGCTGCGCGCGGATGTGGACTACGGGCTCGCCGAGGCGCGCACGAGCTACGGCTACATCGGCGTCAAGGTGTGGATATACAAGGGGCAGATCCTGCCCGAGCGCAAGGAGAAGCCGGAGGAGGAGCCTGCCATCATGACCAGCGCAGGGCCGCAGCCGCCGGCGGAGGCGGAGCCGGCGCCGGAGGCAACAAAGCGGGCGCGGAGGCCCAAAGCGGCGGCCAAGGCAGCCCGCGCACCGGCCGTCGCGGAGGAGCCGGCAGCGGTAGCAGTGGAGCAGGAGCCGCAGCCGCAGCCGAGCCTGGAGCCTGCGGGGGCGCCGGCGGAAGGAGGCAGCGCCAGCGATGCTGATGCCGACACGGGAGAAGTTTAGGAAGCAGCACCGGGGGCGCATGAGGGGCAAGGCACAGCGCGGCAGCAAGATGGAAGCTGGCGACCTGGGCCTCCAGGCGTTGGAGCCGTGCTGGCTCACCAGCCGGCAGATCGAAGCGGCCCGCATTGCCATGACCCGGCACGCCAAGCGCGGCGGCAAGGTCTGGATTCGGGTCTTTCCGGACAAGCCGGTGACCAAGAAGCCCGCCGAGACGCGCATGGGTAAGGGCAAGGGCTCGCCGGAGTACCACGTGGCCGTGGTCAAGCCTGGCCGCATCCTGTTCGAGATGGCCGGGGTTGAGCCGGGGGTGATGCGAGAGGCGCTGCGCCGGGCGCAGCACAAGCTGCCCATCAAGACGCGCATTGTGGCGCGAGAGGGTGTCGAAGTTGGCGGTTAGGCGAGCTCGAGAGTTAAGAGGGCATACCACGCCGCAGCTTCAGAGCGAGCTATCGGACGCCCTGCGACAGCTCTACAACCTGCGCTTCAGCTACGCCACGCAGCAGGTGGGCGACGTGAAGCAGATACGGAACCTGCGCAAGGAGGTCGCTCGTATGCATACCATCCTGCGCGAGCGCGAACTGCAGGAGGAGGCCCCGGCACCGCCGGCCGAGCAGCCGCGCCGGGCGAGGCAGGGGCGGTCGAAGTAGACACGGGCAACGAAAGGACCCGCATGCGCTAATGAATCAGCCCCGAGGCAGGCGACGCGTGAAAGAGGGCACTGTGGTCAGTGACGCCATGGACAAGACGGTGGTGGTGCAGGTTGACCGCCTGACCCACCACCCGCTCTACCGCCGCACGCTGCGGCGGAGCGCGCGGTTCAAGGCGCATGACGAGGGCAACGAATGCAAGGTGGGCGACCTGGTGCGCATTACGGAGTGCCGACCTCTGAGCGCGCAGAAGCGCTGGCGTGTGACCGGGATACTGCGCCGGGCCGAGTAGGCGGCCCGCCCGGGGTCGGGAGGACAGAGTTTGAGCAGCTATCAGCCAGACCAGATCAGGAACACCGCCATCATCTCGCACCGGGGAGCAGGCAAGACCTCGCTGGCCGAGGCCATGCTGTACACGGCGGGCGCCACCGACCGCCTGGGCCGGGTGGACGACGGCAATACGGTGGCCGACTTCGAGCCGGAGGAGACGGCGCGCCACATCACCATCTCCACGGCGCTATGCCATGCGCAGGTGGGAGACGTCAAGGTCAACATCCTAGACACACCGGGCTACGCCGACTTCCTGCCCGATGTGACGGTGGCCCTGAGCGTGGTGGATTCTGCGGTGTTGGTGTTGGACGGGGTGGCTGGTGTGGAGGTGCACACGGAGAGGGTCTACCGGGCGGCCGAGCAGATGGGCCTGCCCCTCGTGGCCTTCGTCAACAAGCTGGACAAGGAGCATTCCGACTTCGAGAAGGCGGTGCAGAGCCTGGCGCGAGGCCTCGGCTGCCGGGCCGTCCCGGTCTTCCTGCCCGTCGGCAAGGAGGCTGAGCTGAGGGGTGTGGTGGACCTCCTGCGCCAGAAGGCCTTGCTGTATGAGAACCACAAGGCCCGGGAGGTGGACGTTCCGGAGGAGATGGCCGAGGCGGTGGCCGCAGCTCGCGAGCAGCTCGTCGAGTTCATTGCCGAGGCTGACGACCCTCTCCTCGAGAAGTACCTGGAGGGCGGGGAGCTTTCCCAGGCGGAGTTGGCGCAAGGCCTGCGCACGGCGCTGCGACAGCGGCTGTTCGTGCCGGTGTTGTGCGGGGCGGCCTACCGGGTGGTGGGCGCGGATGCCCTGCTGGGCTTCATCTGCCAGGCGTGCCCCTCGCCGGCCGACGCGCCCGGCCGACAGGCGCGGCGGGTAGGAGTGGCCGCGAGTTCGAGCACGGAGACAGAGCAGATCAGGCGCGGCAGCGGCGACGCCGGGCTGGCGGCGGTGGTCTTCAAGAGCATCGCGGACCCGTACATAGGCCGGCTTAACCTGTTCCGGGTCTACTCGGGCACCGTGAAGTCGGACTCGACCGCCTACAACGCCAGTAAGGGCCAGCGCGAGCGCGTGGGGCAGCTCGTGGTGCTGCAAGGCAAGAGTCAGCAGGCGGTGGAGGCAGTGGGTCCTGGAGACATGGGCGCGGTGGCCAAGCTGAACGTGACCACCACCGGCGATACGCTGTGCGAGGAACAGCATCAGGTGGTCTTCGACCAATTGGCCAAGGTGGAGGGGATGTACTCGCGGTCGGCCCGAGCACCCAGCCGCGCGGACGAGGAGAAGCTGTCCGAGGCCGTGAGCCGCCTGGCCGAAGAGGACATAGCCTTCAGCTACATGCGGGATCAGGAGACCGGCGAGCTGGTCATCAGCGGCATGGGCCAGCTTCATCTGGACATAGCCATGGAGCGGCTGAAGCGCAAGTTCAACGTGAACGTGGATCTGGGGGAGCCCAAGATCGCCTACCGGGAGACCATACGCCGGCCCGCGGACGCGACCGCGCGGCACAAGAAGCAGACCGGCGGCCGGGGGCAGTTCGGCGAGTGCTCCGTCAAGATCGAGCCGCTGGGGCGCGGCGAGGGCTTCGAGTTTGTGAACGCGATCAAGGGAGCCTCCATCCCCGGCCAGTACGTCCCGGCGGTGGAGAAGGGCATCGTGGACGCGATGCGTGAGGGGGCCACAGCCGGCTATCCGGTGGTGGACGTGAAGGCGACCGTCTACGACGGCAAGCACCACCCGGTGGACTCGTCCGAGCTTGCTTTCAGGATTGCGGGGTCCATGGCCTTCAAGCGGGCGGCCGAGGAGGCCGAGCCGGTGCTGCTGGAGCCCATCGTGGAGCTGGAGGTCCAGACGCCCGAGGAGTTCGTGGGCGACATCATTTCTGACTTGAACGGCAAACGCGGCCGTGTGCTGGGAACCGTGCCGGTGGGGACCACGCACGTCATCCAGGCGCAGGTGCCGCTGGCGGAGGTGCTGAGCTACGAGGCGCAGCTGCGCTCCATGACCCAGGGGCGCGCCTCGCACACGCTCAAGCCCTCGCACTACGAAGAGGTGCCCGCGCACCTGGCGCAGCGCATCGTCGCCGAGCGCCAGCGCGAGCAAGAGCAACCGAGCTAGGCCTGCGGGCGGGCGAGGAGTCTGGCGGCCATGATCCAACCGCTGACGCGCATGCGAGTGACGGACAACTCCGGGGTGCAGGAGATCATGTGCATCCGGGTGCTGGGCAAGGGCATCAGCGACAAGGGCACCCTGGGCGACCTGATTGTGGCCAGCGCCAAGCAGGTGACGCCCTCCAGCGCCATCGCCAAGGGCGAAGTGGTGCGCGCCGTGATCGTGCGCACGCGCCGGCAGGTGCGACGGCCGGACGGCTCCTACATCAAGTTCGACGATAACGCCGCCGTGATCGTGGACAACAACAAGAACCCGCGCTGCACCAGGATCTTCGGGCCGGTGGCCAGAGAGCTGCGCGAGCGCAATCACATGAAGATCGTGTCCCTGGCGCCGGAAGTGCTGTGAGAACGGCGAGCGGGGAGAGCAAGGCTATGGGCAGACAGCTGCACGTGCGCAAGGGCGACAACGTGATCGTCATTGCCGGCAAGGACCGCTCGTACAAGGAGCGGCGCCGGCAGGGCACGGTCATCGAGGCTTACCCCAAGTCCGGCCGCGTAGTGGTCGAGGGGATCAACATGCAGATCAAGCATCAGCGGCCCACCCAGAAGGCCCCCCAAGGGGGCCGGGTGCAGCGGCCGGGGGCCGTTCATGCCTCCAACGTCATGCTAGTGTGCCCGAACTGCAACCAGCCCACGCGGACACGCCGGCGCCTGCGCCAGCAGACGCGGGTGCGGGTGTGCACCAAGTGTGGGCGGGACATTGATTAGGCCGGTAGGAGCGTAGAGCCACATGCCGCGTCTGCGTCAGAGATATGAGGAGGTAGTGCGGCCCGAGCTGTGCAAGCGGTTCGGCTACCAGAACGCCATGCAGGCGCCGCGGCCGCTGAAGGTATGCGTCACCATGGGCGTGCAGGGGGCCAAGCAGGACCCCAAGGCCCTGGAGGCAGCCATGCAGGAGCTGGCCGTCATCGTCGGCCAGCGCCCGGCGCGGCGGCGGGCGAAGCGGTCCATTGCCTCTTTCGGCGTGCGGGAGGGCGACCAGATTGGCTGCACGGTGACGCTGCGGGGGCGGCGCATGTACGAGTTCCTGGACCGCCTCTTCAACGTGGCGCTGCCGCGCATCCGCGATTTCCGGGGGCTGGCCATGCGCTCGTTCGATGGCCGCGGCAACTACAGCTTCGGCGTGCGGGACCAGCTCATCTTCCCCGAGCTGGGCTATGACGATGTGGAGCGGGTGCGGGGCATGCACATCACCATAGCGACCAGTGCGCAAACCGACGAGGAGGCGGCAGCCTTGCTGCGGCTCATGGGCATGCCGCTGGTGGCCCAGTAAGGAGTTCGTGGCGTGGCTAAGACCAGTCTCATCGTCAAGTCTAAGCGCAAGCCGAAGTTCAAGGTGCGGGCGTATCACCGCTGCGAGTTGTGCGGGCGGCCGCGGGGCTACCTGCGCAAGTTCGGCATGTGCCGCATTTGCTTCCGTGAGCACGCCCTCCGCGGTGAGATCCCCGGCCTGACCAAGTCGAGCTGGTAGCTCGGCGGCCGGCGCAGCCGGGGCCGCCCCGCGGTCGGCGCCCGGCGACCCGCGCGAGCCAGGTGGAGGCCTTCCGGCCATGATGACAGACCCGATTGCCGACATGCTGACCCGCATCCGCAACGCCAACGCGGCGCGGCACGCCCATGTCGAGATTCCAGCCTCGAAGCTGAAGCTGGAGGTCGGCAAGCTGCTGCATGCGGAAGGCTTCATCCGTGGGTTCCAGCTGGTGGAAAAAGGCGGGACGCTGCGCATACGGCTGAAGTATACGGCGCAGCGGGAGCCCATCATCCACGGCCTGCGGCGCGTGTCCAAGCCGGGCCAGCGCATCTACGTGCCGGCCACCAAGGTGCCGCGCGTGCTGGGCGGGCTGGGCGTTGCCATTGTCAGCACCAGCAGGGGCCTCATGACCGGGGCCAAGGCCCGCGCCGCCGGCCTGGGCGGCGAGGTCATGGCCTACGTGTGGTAGCGACGCGGGCTAGGGGAGAGACAGGCATGTCACGTGTCGGCCAGCAGCCAATCCAACTGCCCCCGGGCGTCGAGGTGAAGATCGGCGACGGCAACGTGGTCACGGTCAAGGGCCCCAAGGGGCAGCTTACCCAAGCCCTCCCTCGGGACATGATCCTCAAGCAGGAGGACGGGTGCATCGTGGTCTCGCGGCCCAGCAACGCCAAGCAGCACAAGTCGCTGCACGGCCTGACGCGCACGCTGATCGCTAACATGGTGATGGGCGTGTTGCAGGGCTACCAGAAGCAACTGGAGGTCAAGGGCGTGGGCTACCGGGCGGAGGTCAAGGGCCGGTCGCTGGTGCTGCGGGTGGGCTTCAGCCACCCAGTCACCTACGAGCCGCCGCCCGGGGTCGAGGTGGAGGTGGACACCTCGCGGCAGCGCCTGGAGGACAACATGCCCGTGTTCCCCGTCATCGTGCGGGGCATTGATAAGCAGGCCGTGGGCCAGGCGGCGGCGGAGATTCGTCGGGTGCGGAAGGTGGAGCCCTACCGGGGCAAGGGCATTCGCTACCGCGAGGAGCGCGTGCGCCGGAAGCCGGGCAAGGCGGGCAAGATCGGCGGCGTGGCCTAGAGGCGCGGCGCTCTTTCAGAGCATGAGGGCCAGGGTCAATCTGCCGGCGGGCAGAGGGGCTTACGCGGCTTGGCCGAGGATAGTGTGAGCATGGGCAAGGAAGGCGATCGGCGCACAGGACGGCAGCGGCGTCAGCTTCGCGCGCGGCGCAAGATCGTGGGCACTGCGCAGCGGCCGCGGCTGTGCGTCTACAAGAGCCTGCGGCACATCTACGCCCAGATCATTGACGATGCCACAGGCCATACCTTGGTGGCCGCCTGCACGCGGGAGGGCGAGGTCGTCAAGGGCCTGGACGGCACGGGCAACGCGGCCGCCGCCAAGGCCGTCGGCGAACTCATCGCCCGGCGGGCCCAGGCCCAGGGCATTGAGACCGTAGTCTTCGACCGCGCGGGGTGTCTGTACCACGGCAAGCTCAAGGCGCTGGCCGAGGCGGCCCGCGAGGCGGGGCTGAGATTCTGAGGGCGACTGCACGGAGCAGTCACAGGCGATAGCTACGATGACCAGCAACAAGCGTCAACTGAAGATCACCTTGACCCGCAGCCCGATTGGCTACCGGCGCGACCAGCGGCACACTCTGCGCTGCCTGGGGCTGCGCAAGCTGCGCCAGACGGTGGTGCGCGACGATGAGCCGGCCATTCGGGGCATGGTGAACAAGGTGTCGCACCTGGTGGATGTTGAGGAGTGCCAGTCATGAAGCTCTCCGACCTGGCGCCACCTTCGGGCGCCCGCAAGAAGCGCAAGCGTGTGGGCCGCGGCATCTCCGCCGGTCAGGGCAAGACCTGCGGCCGCGGCCAGAAGGGACAGAAGGCCCGCGGGCGGGTGCCCCGAGGGTTCGAGGGCGGCCAGGCACCGTTGTTCCGGCGGCTGCCGAAGCTGGCCGGGCAGCGCCAGAGCGCCATGAACATCGGCATCTTCCGCAAGGAGTATGCGGTGGTGAATGTGGAGCGGCTGGCCCAGTTCCGCAAGGGCACCGTGGTTGACCCGGACAAGCTGCGCCAGGCAAAGATAGTCAAGAGCATGAGGGATGGCATCAAAATCCTGGGCCGCGGTGAGCTGAACAAGGAGCTGACCGTGCGGGCGCACGCCTTCAGTGCCAGCGCGCGGCAGAAGATCGAGGCCGCCGGCGGCACCGTCGAGGTCCTGTAGCGATGGAGTGGCAGCGACTAAGCAATCTGGCCAGCGCCTTCGAGCTGCCCGACGTGAAGAAGCGGATCCTGTTCGTCTTCGCCATGTTCGGGGTCTATGTGCTCGGGGCGCACATCCCCCTGCCCGCCATTGACAAGGAGGCCATGGCCAACTTCTTTCGGGGCGGGCTGTTGGACATCTGGGATGCCTTTGCCGGGGGCTCTCTGCGCCGGTTCTCCATCTTCGCCCTGGGCATCATGCCCTACATCAATGCCTCCATCATCTTTCAGCTGCTCACCATGGCCGTTCCCAGCCTGGAGGAGCTGCAGAAAGAGGGCGAGTACGGGCGACGCAAAATCGCGCAGTGGACTCGCTACCTCACCGTGGCCCTGGCCATGCTCCAAGGCTACGGGCTGGTGACTATGCTGCGCACCGGCGCGGTTTTCACCGGCTCCGCCGCAGTCATGCACTTCGTGGTGCTGACTCTGACGGCGGGCACCTGCTTCCTGATGTGGCTGGGTGAGCAGATCACCGACAAGGGCATCGGGCAAGGCGTGTCGTTGGTCATCTTCGTGGGCATCATGACACGCATGCCCACCGACGTGGCGCAGACCATTGCGCTGTGGCGGGCGGGCGAGATCAACTTCTTCAACGTCGCCTTTCTTGCGGCGGTGTTCGTGGGCACGGTCGCCTTCATCGTCTATGTGCACCAGGCCCAGCGCAAGATCCCAGTGCAGTACGCCAAGCGGGTCAAGGGGACGAAGTGGTATGGCGGCGGCAGCAGCTTCCTGCCCCTGAAGGTGAACCAGGCCGGCGTCATCCCCATCATCTTCGCGGTGTCCGTGTCCCTGTTCCCCGCCACCATCTCGCAGTTCGTGCTCAACCAGAAGGTGGTGGGGTGGTTTGCCAGCCTGCCCTTCTTTGGCCAGGGGTCGGAGGATGCCATCTACGGCGTGGCCGCAGACATACTGCGCCTGACCGAGCCAGGCAGGAGCCTCGTGGCCTCCATCTTCTACTTCGTGCTGGTCATCCTGTTCACGTACTTCTACACGGCGGCCACCTTTAACCCGGAGCAGATTGCCGACAACATGCGCAAGAATGGCGGCTTCATTCCCGGCATCCGCCCGGGGCGGCCCACCCGCGAGTACCTGGACAAGATCATGTATCGCATCACCCTGGCGGGGGCTGTCTACCTGGGCATCATCGCCGTTCTTCAGTACTACGTGGGGGCCATTACTGGGGTCCAGACCTTCACCCTGGTCGGCGGCACCTCGCTGCTGATCGTGGTGGGCGTGGCCCTGGACACCATGCAGCAAGTCGAAGCGCACCTTCTCATGCGACACTACGAGGGCTTCATCAAGTAGGCCCGGCACGGCGGCCGACTCGAGGCGGATTCATGGCTAGCTCAGCCCAACCGCGCGCCGAGGCGAACATCGTCCTGCTGGGGCCGCCCGGAGCCGGCAAGGGCACGCAAGCCAAGCGCCTGGCGGCGCAACTGGGGGTCCCGCACATCTCGACGGGCGACATCCTGCGCGAGGCGGTGGCCAAGGGGACGGAGCTGGGCCGGCAGGCCAAGGCCATCATGGAACGTGGGGACCTGGTGCCCGACGAGGTGGTCATCGGCATCGTGCGCGAGCGTCTGGCGGAGGGCGACTGTCGGCCGGGGTTCCTGCTGGATGGCTTTCCGCGCACGATGGCACAGGCGGAGGCGCTGGACGAAATGCTGGCCGGCCTGGCGCGGCAGGCGCTGGTGGTGCTGGACCTGGAGGTCCCCGAGCAGGAGCTGCTGCGCAGGCTGACCGGACGGCGCGTGTGCCAGGGGTGCGGGCTCATCAGCCACCTGGAGGAGCTGGGCGGGGCGAAGCAGTGCCCGCGCTGCGGTGCGGCCATGAGGCAACGGGACGATGACAAGCCGCAAGCGGTGAGCGAGCGCCTGCGCGTGTACCAGCGGCAGACGGCGCCGTTGGAGGCATATTACGAGCGGTCGGGACGGCTGCGCAAGCTAGCAGGCACGGGCTCTCCCGACGCTATCGCTGCGCAGGCCCTTGCGAGCTGGCAGCAGGCGGGCAGCGGGGCGTTGGGCAACACCTGGCGCCCGTGACCAGGACCCGTGCCACAGCCCTGCCTGGCGGCAGGCGCGAGGAGGACATGAAGCGAGGCGGAGGCAGTCGGCGTGCGATTGCCGCGAAGACCGAAGCGCAGCTTGTTCGCATGCGCCGGTCCGGGTCCATCGTCGCCGAGGCGCTGGCGAGCGTCGCGCAGGCGGCGCGCCCAGGGGTGAGCACGGCCGAGTTGGATGCGGTGGCCGCAGAGGTCATCGCGCGGCGCCAGGCGATTCCGTCGTTTCTGGGCTACCAGGCGGACGGGCGTCGCTATCCGGCGGTCACCTGCATCTCGCTCAACGATGTCGTGGTGCACGGCATACCGCGGCCGGAGACGAAGCTGCGGGCCGGCGACATCGTGAGCATTGACGTGGGGGCCTGCTACAAGGGGTATCACGCCGACGCGGCCCTGACCCTGGCCATCGGCGAGGTGAGCGAGCAGGCGCAGGTGCTGCTGCGCGTGACGCGGGAAGCTTTGGGCCTTGGTATCCAGCAGGCCGTGGCCGGGAGCACGGTGCGGGCCATTGGCGAGGCCATTCAGAAGCACGTGGAGGCGGCGGGGTTCTCGGTGGTGCGGGCGCTGACCGGGCATGGTATCGGCCACAGCATGCACGAGCCGCCCAGCGTGCCGAACTTCGCCACTGAAGGCCGCGAGGTGCGCCTGAAGAGCAACATGACGCTGGCCATCGAGCCCATGGTCAATGCTGGCACTCACGAGGTTATGCTGGATGCCGATGGCTGGACCATGCGCACCGCCGATGGCGGCCTTTCGGCGCACTTTGAGCATACGGTGATAGTCAGGGAGGGGCGCGCGGAGGTGATAACGGGCGGCGCGGGTCCTGGGCCCGCGCCAAGCCTCGTCAACGGCGGGGCCCCGTGAGGCTGCTGGCGTGCCCGGCCAGGCGGGCCGTGGGCCGAATCGGAGGACCGGCATACTGCATGCTTAAAGAGAAGTCCATCAAAGTGACCGGCACGGTGAGGCAGAAGCTGCCCAATGCCACCTTCCGGGTGGAGTTGGAGAACGGCTACGAGGTGCTGGCCCACGTCTCCGGCAAGATTCGCATGCGCTTCATCCGCATCATGCCCGGGGACCAGGTGTCGTTGGAGCTATCGCCCTACGACACGTCTAAGGGCCGCATCACCTGGCTGCACCGCTAGCCGCGCCGGGCAGGCGAAGGGCCGGTAGCGACAGAGCCGGCGCGCAGGCGCCGGGGGGACGAGTATGAAAGTGCGGGCGTCGGTCAAGAGGATGTGCGAGAACTGCAAGATCGTCCGCCGCCGCGGCGTGGTGCGGGTGATATGCACTAACCCCAAGCACAAGCAGCGCCAGGGGTAGGCGGAAGGTCGGCGGGGCGGCCGCACAGCGGCCGCAGGAGGTGTGGCGATGCCACGGATCGCCGGGGTTGATCTGCCGCGAGACAAGCGCGTCGAAGTGGCCCTGACCCGCATCTACGGCGTCGGGCGTTCGCTCAGCCGGCGGGTGCTGCAGAACACCGGCGTGAACCCCAATACACGGGTGCGGGACCTGACCGAGGACGAGTCGGTGCGCTTGCGGGAGGCCGTCGAGCGCACCTACACCATCGAGGGTGACAAGCGCCGCGAGGTGGCCGCCAACATCCAGCGGCTGGTGGAGATCGGCAGCTATCGGGGCGTGCGCCATCGCCGCGGCCTGCCCGTGCGCGGCCAGCGCACCCGCACCAATGCCCGCACGCGCAAGGGCAAGAAGAAGACGGTGGCAGGCAAGAGGCGCTCTGTCGCTAAGACCTAAGGGAGACTGAGTCAGCTGGCGGCTGCACTGGCAGCCGCTGGGAGGATAGCTTATGCCCAAGCCACGGGAGCGCGCGCGTCGCCCCCGTCGTCGGGACCGGCGGGTGGTGACGCACGGGATGGCGCACATCAAGTCAACGTTCAACAACACCACCGTGACTATCACGGACCTGGACGGAGAGGTCATCGCCTGGGCCAGCGCGGGCACGGTGGGCTTCAAGGGGACCAAGAAGGGGACGCCCTTCGCCGCTGGGTTGGCGGCAGAATCGGCCGCCCAGAAGGCCATGGAGTACGGCTTGCAGCGGGTGGACGTGCTGGTCAAGGGGCCTGGTTCGGGCCGCGAGACGGCCATTCGGCAGCTCCAGACAGCGGGCCTGGAGGTGGGCACTATCAAGGACGTCACACCCATCCCGCACAACGGCTGCCGGCCGCCCAAGCGGCGGCGCGTGTAGGGCCGGGGCGCGTGGCAAGCGCGCGGAGGTGAACAGCCGCATGGCGCGTTATCACAGAGCAGTTTGCCGACTGTGCCGGCGGGAGGGCCAGAAGCTCTACCTCAAGGGCTATCGGTGCTATACGCCCAAGTGCGCTATGGAGCGCCGGGAGTATGCTCCGGGTCAGCACGGCCAGTTCCGGCGCGGGCCCCGCAAGCCCAGCGACTATGCCTTGCAGCTTCGGGAGAAGCAGAAGGCGCGCCGGGTATATGGCGTGATGGAGCGGCAGTTCAAGGGCTACTACCTGCGGGCGGCTCGCGCCAAGGGCATTACCGGCGAGGCGCTGTTGGCCATGCTGGAATCGCGGTTGGATAACGTGGTGTTTCGCGCGGGGCTGGTCAGCTCGCGTCGCGAGGGGCGGCACCTGGTGCGCCACCGCCACTTCACCGTGAACGAGCGCAGCGTGGACATCCCCTCCTACCAGGTCAAGCCCAACGACGTGGTGCAGGTGAAGCCCGCCAGCCGGAACAAGCGCCCTCTGGTGCAGGCGGTGAACGCGGCCGGCTCGCGCAGCCCCGTGCCCTGGCTGAGCGTGGACCTGGTGCAGATGTCTGCCACCATGCTGGCAGTGCCTACCAGGCAGGGCATTGACACTGACGTTGCAGAGCAGCTCGTGGTGGAGTACTACTCGCGTTAGAGGCACCTGGGGCCTTGGGCCCGCACAGGAGTGAGGCCGGCATGCCGGAAGGCATAGAACCCAAGATACACACGCTGGAGATGCTTGAGACCTACGGCAAGTTCGCCGTGGAGCCGCTGGAGCGGGGGTTCGGCCAGACCCTGGGCAACGCGCTGCGGCGCGTGCTGCTCAACTACGTGCCCGGCGCGGCCATAACCGGGGTGCGCATCGAGGGGGCTCTGCATGAATTCTCTACCTTGCCGGGCGTGGTCGAGGACACCACTGAGATTCTGCTCAATATCAGAGAACTGGCCATCAAGGTCCACGGCGAGGATTCGGGCCGCGACGAGCAGCCGAGGGTGATGAGGCTGGAGGCGTCCGGCGAGGGCAAGGTGCTGGCTGCCGACATCGTCACGCCGCCGGACGTGGAGATCGTCAACCCGGAGGTGCACATCGCCGAGTTGGCCGAGAAGAGCGCGCGGCTGGCCATTGACATGTGGGTGGAGCGCGGCAAGGGCTACCGCCGGATGGACGAGTACGACCGCGAGCGGCGCACCGCCGAGGCCATTCCCATGGATGCGGTCTTCTCGCCGGTGGTGCGCGTAGCCTATGCCATCGAGCCCACGCGGGTGGGCTATCGCACGGACTACGATCGGCTGATCCTGGAGCTGTGGACCAATGGCACGGTGGCGCCCAACGAGGCGATCAGCATCGCCGCCAAGAACCTGCACGAGTACCTGGTCATCTTCTTCGACTACCGACCGGTGGCGGCAGCGGCGGAGGCCGGGGAGGCAGGCGCGGAGTTGCTACGCAAGCCTGAGCTGGAGTACCGCATCGAGGACCTCGACTTCTCGGTGCGCACCTACAATTGCTTGAAGAAAGAGCAGATCAACGCCCTGGGCGAGCTGATCGAGTACACCGAGCATGACCTGCTTAGCATCCGCAACTTCGGCAAGCGCTCGCTGGCCGAGGTGGTAGAGAAGCTGAGTCAGTTCGATCTGCACCTGAAGGAGCCGCCCGGCGGCGTCGAGGATGAACTGGCCCTGGAGCTGGAGGACGAAATTTAGGCGCGGCCGCAGGCCCCGCCGGGAGTGTCGGCTATGCGTCACAAGGTAAAGGGCAAGCGGCTGGGGCGGGCGGCGGACCAGCGCAAGGCCCTGCTGCGCAGCCTGGTGACGGCTCTGTTTCAGCATGGGCGCATCGTCACCACGCTGCCCAAGGCTAAGGAGGCGCGGCAGCTGGCCGAAAGCCTCATCACCTTGGCCAAGCGCGGGGACCTGCACGCCCGGCGCCAGGTGCTGAAGGTGGTGCCCAAGCTGGATGGCGATCCGCCGCTGATTACCAAGCTGTTCGACGAGATAGCGCCCCGCTACGAGTCGCGGCAGGGCGGGTACACGCGCATCATCCGGGCGGGCCACCGGCGGGGGGATGCCGCGCCCATGGCGGTGTTGGAGCTGGTGGAGTAGCCAACAGGGTGCCGCCCGCGGCCGGGAGCATGCGCAACATCAAGCTGATCGTGCAATACGACGGCACTGCGTACGCCGGCTTCCAGGTTCAGCCGCAGGCGCGGACCGTCCAGGGGGAGCTCGAAAAGCACTGCGCCGCCATCTGTGGGCACCCCGTCCGCATCGTGGGTTCGGGCCGGACGGATGCCGGGACACACGCCCAGGGGCAGGTGGTCAACTTCCGCACCGAGGGCACGGTGCCCACCGACAGGATTCCGGCGGCGCTTAACAGCCTGTTGCCGCCCGACATTGTGGTGAGGGCGGCCGAGGAAGCGCCCGAGGGATTCGACGCCCGGCGCGCGGCCAGAGGCAAGGTGTACCGCTACACCATCCTCAACCGCCAGATGCCGTCGGCCTTCCTGCGGAACCTGGCCTGGCATGTGCGGAGGCCGCTGAACCTCGAGGCGATGATCGAGGCGGGCGCGTGCCTGTTGGGGGAGCAGGAGTTCAGCTCGTTCGCCGCCGCAGGTGGCGAGGTGGGCAGCAAGGTGCGAGTGCTGCGGCGGCTGGACTGGACGCGCAGCCAGGACCTGTTGCTGTGTACGCTGGAGGCATCCGGCTTTCTCTATAAGATGGCCCGGGCCCTAGTGGGCACCCTGGTGGAAGTGGGCCTGGGGAGGCTCTCGCCGGGGCGGGTCGCTGAGATTCTGGCCGCGCGCGACCGCTCGGCGGCGGGGCCAACGGCGCCGGCTCATGGGCTGTGCTTGCTGCGAGTCATATACGAGTGAGGTCGCTGCTCATGCCGAAGACTATGTCGGCGAAAGAAGACGAGGTTGAGCGCTCCTGGTACGTGGTCAGCGCCCAGGGGCAGCGGCTGGGTCGGTTGGCGGCGCGGGTGGCCGCGGTGCTGCGTGGCAAGCATAAGCCGATCTACACGCCGCACGTGGACTGCGGCGATTTCGTGATCGTGACCGACGCGGAGCGGGTGCAGCTCTCGGGGCGCAAGCTGGACCAGAAGATGTGGTACCGGCACTCGGGCTACCCGGGCCACCTGAAGGCGACCAAGTACCGCCACTTGTTGCAGCAGCAGCCCGAGAAGGCGGTGCGCATGGCGGTGGTGGGGATGCTGCCCAAGAACCGGCTGGGCAGGCGGCTCATCCGCAAGCTGCGCATTTACACGGGGCCGGATCATCCGCACGAGGCCCAGGAGCCTCGCCCGCTGCCGCTCTAGCTTGGGGCCGAGCACCTGCTTGGCATGATGGCCGGCAGGCTGGAGGAGGCAACCGTGCCTGACAATCGCGTGTACGCTACAGGGCATCGCAAAGACGCCGTCGCCCGCGTCTGGCTAGGGCCGGGCACCGGGGAGGTGACCGTCAACGACCAGCCCTTGGCCGACTACGTAAAGCGGCGGTCGTTGCGGGGCTTGGTGTTGGAGCCTTTTGCCACCACTGATACGGTGGGCCAGTACAATGTGGTCGCCAAGGTCACGGGCGGGGGCATCAGCGGCCAGGCTGGTGCCGTCCGGCACGGCATTGCGCGGGCCCTGGTGCAGTCCAACGAGGAGTTGCACACCGTGCTGCGGCGCACGGGGATGCTCACGCGCGACCCGCGTGTGAAGGAGCGCAAGAAAGCCGGCAAGCGGCGCGCCCGCCGCGCCAAGCAGTTCTCCAAGCGCTAGGAGGCGCGCCGGCCCCTGCCGCAGGCGAGGGGACATGAGCTGGCGGCCGTCATACCTGCTGGTAGCACTGCTGGCCGTGGGGCCAGCAGTTCTGCTTTCCTGTGGCAGCGCGCAGCCGCGCTCAGGCGCACCTGGGCGGCCGGCTCTGGCGGTGGCGCCAGCCGAAGATCAGGCCGGCCCGCACGAGCTGGCCATCGTGCGGGCGGCCGCTGCGGTGGTGCGAACGGCCCCCAGTCCCGCCGCGCCGCCGCTTAGCGTGGTCGAACGCGAGGCCCAACTGCTGGTGCGTCTGGAGCAGGGGGACTGGTGCGAGGTCCAGATGGCCAAGGGGCCGCCAGGCTACGTCCTGGCGTCGGCCGTCAAGCTAGCCGGCCTCTCCTTTCACCCCGACGAGCCGCCCAAAGGCGAGCCGAAGGTGGTCACCATCGCCGAAGACCTGCTGTGGACGCCATACGTCTGGGGCGGCGCGGGGGCCAGCGGCTTCGACTGCTCCGGCTTCGTGCATTATGTGTTCCGCCAGGTGGGCACAGACCTGCCTCGCACGGCGGCGGCGCAGTCGCAGGTGGGCTTCCCCGTGGCGGAGACGGAGCTGTCACCAGGCGACCGGCTCTACTTCGCCGACGGCGAGGGGCGCATAGTCCACACGGGCGTCTACTGCGGCGCTGCTCAGAGCATGGGGCCTGATGCAGGCGGTCGCGAGTTCGTCCACGCTTCCAGCCGACACGGCTGCGTCGTCATCTCCAGCCTCGACAACCCCTACTACGCCCGCATGTACGCCGGGGCCCGGCGGTGAGCGGCAGTCATTGAGGCTTCCTCACACCGGCCTCTTGTTGGCCTGGCGGCTTTGCGGGGCTGCTTCTTACTCAGTATCCGGTGCCCGCTGTGGCAGGTGATGCAGGGAGATATGGGCTTAGGCCCAGCCTGCGCCCGGGCCTTCTGCAACTGCTCCTGATGGCACTCGCCGCATAGCTCGCTGCTGGTCTCCGGGGTGAACACGCGGTCGGGCTTGACGTTGTTGTGCTCGTCGCTGACGTGCGGCTGGCTGTCACCGTGGCAGCTTTCGCAGCCTAGCGCCGCGTGCCGCCCCTGGCCCACCTGCTCCTGGATGTCCACGTGGCACATGGTGCAGCGGGAGAAAACCAGCGCTGGCTTCTGCTGCTCCGGCGCTTGGTGGTCACAACCGGCGAGGCCCCGGGCGCCCAGCGCCAACGCCACCAGGGCCTGGGCCACCCACTTCCAGGCTACGCTATCCATAGGTGGGCCCACTGGTACTCGGGCGGCAGCAGCTCGGGCACGCCCTGGCAGTAGTAGTCCAGCGTCTTGAGCTCCGCCTCGGTGAGCGGCCCGCTCTTGACCACCTTGACGTTGGCTACCACGTGCTCGGGGATGTCCATGCCCGGGATGGTCACGGTGATATACGGGTTGGCCAGCACAAAGCGCAGGGCGAAAGAGGCCACGGTGTCCACCTCGCGCTTCTTGGCCTCATAGCGCTGCTTGAAGGCGTCGGTGCGGAACAGGGCGGTCTTCATGAAGGGCTTGATGGTGACAATGCCCTTGTCCTTGGTGTGGCACAGCTCAAACAGCCTGCCCTCGCCCTCCTGGTTCGCATACAGGCGGTTGGCGGCGCCGCTGAAGACGTAGTTGTAGGGCAGGTAGACAACGTCGAGCTGCAACACCTCGCGCACGGCCCGCCCCTGGAACTCCGGGTTGTGCGTAGACAGCCCCATGAACCGGCACTTGCCCTCCTGCTTCAGCTTCTCGAACTCCTGGGCGAACCAGTGCACGTTCCAGAACTCCCTCATGGGGTAGTCGGGCGGGTTGCCCTCGGGCGGGGTCATGCGGAAGACGTCCACGTGGTCCGTGCGCAGCATCTTCAGGCCGTTCTCGAGGTGGTCGCGCACCACCCGCTTGTACTCGGCCTCGGGGCTCTGGCGCAGTGTCGGGTCGCGGGCGTTGAGGAAGTCGCGCACCACGTAGGCGCGGTCGCGGCCCTGGCAGGCCTCCAGGGCCAGGCCCAGCTCCTCGGCCTCGCCGTCCGACGTGGTGTCAAAGTAGTTGATGCCCAGGTCCAGGGCCTGGGCCACCACGCGGTCGCGCATCTCCTGGTCGCCGGACAGGTGGTGTCCGCCCAACCCAACGTGCGAGCACCACAGGCCGGTGCGGCCCAGTCGGCGGTACTCCATCAGCTCGTTGTAGTTGCGGATGCTGGCGGGGCTCGCGGCCTCGGCGGCCCCCGCCACCCGGCTCAGCAGCGCTCCGCCCAGGGCGGCAGCGGAGGCTTTCTTCATGAAGCGTCGGCGGTCCATCTTCGCAGGTTGGTGGTCAGACATGGGCGATTCCCCCTTCCGATCCTGCTGACGGCACGTACGCCTGGCTTTGTTTCGCCCTCCGGGGGGCAAGCCCCTCCCTGCGGCCGTCTACCCCTGCTTCCTGATCTCCTCTTCCCACTGCTCAATGGGCCCGCCCTCGCGGATCTGAGTGATCTTCTTCTGGCGCGCGACCGCCATGAACTCATCCAGGAGCCGCAGGCGCTTCGGCCCTGGCTTCAGGCGCATGATCTGCACGTACTGGAGCGGGAGCTGGGCCACCTGCACCCGCAAGCGCACCTGGTCGTTCTCGGCGCGGCGGAGGGCCGACTTGAACAGCCATTGCGCGTGCTCCAGGTTTTCCGTGGTGAGGAACTTGGCATCGGGGCCGGTCCAGATGTGCATGTGGATGTGGTCTTGCTTGACCTTCTCATGCAGCATGTCAAGGTAGGCGCGAATGGGCCCCGCCGCCTGGCCGTAGTAGCCCTCCAGGAACTCGCTCAGGGCCTTCTCCTGGTCGTAGTCCGGGTTCCACAGGAACTTGGCCATCAGGTAGGCGCGCAGCTCGGCGAGCTCCCCGCCCAGGCTGCCGTAGTTGCCCTCCTCAAAGACGCCCTTGACCCCGTTGTTGACGAAGAACTGGATGTTGGGCCCCAGCACCTCCAGGTTGGGGAAGGGGTTGAGGTAATGGGCGAAGCTGGTCACATAGTCCCAGATGTAGAGGCGGTCAGTCAGCTTATGCCAGCCCACAATGTCATCGCGGAAAGAGACGTTCTGCTCGTAATCGTCCGTAGCCAGCGGATGCGAGAAGCAGCATTCGATGCTGCACAGGCGCACGATGACGTTATGACGCGGGCGAATGGTCTTAGGCGGCTTGCGGGTGTACTGGTAGGCGAGGGTGTCAATGGCCACGTTCGGGTAGTCCTTCTCGATGTTGGCGGCGATCTGGTTCACGAAGTTGATCATGGTGCCCGCGTGGCTGCCCTCGCGGTCGTCAATGGCTTTGCAGTTGTCGCACTCGCACCAGCCGTAGCAGTCGTTCTGCGACACGGACACGATGTTGGCCTCCGGCGACTCGGCCAGCCAGCGGCGTACGCTCTCGGTCACGATCCTGACGACCTCGGGATTGGTGAGGCAGAGCTGCGCGCCGTCTGTGGTGCGCTTGCCCTTGACCAGCGAGAAGTACTCGGGGTGCTGCGCGAAGTACTGATCCGGCGGCAGCAGCGGGTAGAAGGTGTGGACGAACCCCTTGTAGGTGATCTTGCCGCCGCGCGGGGCGTCCAGGCGGGCGCTGGCGCTGTTCATCTTGTTGCGCGCGGCCCAGTCAGCGTCAAAGGCATCTATGTAGAACGGCTCGCGGTACTCCAGCGCCGGCACCTGGGTATCGTTGAGGCGCCCCAGGGCCACGCAGTCCAGCTTGGGGATGCGGCTGACATCGCTGCTGAACCAGCGGCAGCCCAGGTAGTCCTCCAGCAGCGTGTAGACGCCGTACATGGTGCCCCGCAGGTGGCCGCCGGCGATGGCCACCAGCCGGTCGGTCACGCGGAGGTTGAAGCCCTCGTCGCCCAGCTTCTCGAAGTTGACCTTGATGCCGCTCTGACTTAGGTGCCGGTTGTCCCCGAGGATGATCTCGTGTGGGCGCATCGGCCCATCGTCGCTGACGATGGGTAGCTTGGCATCCGACATCTCCGCCAGGAACGTTTGCAGCTCCTGGGCGGCGTGCTGCTCGCTGGGCGAGGCCTTCGCGCCGATCACGATAACGAAGTCAGACTTGCCGTTCTCGACCAGAACCAGCTTACCGCGGGTCCGTGCGGATGCGGTTGCGCATAGCACAGCCAGGGCCAGGAGAAGCAGTGCGCATTTGGCCGGCATGGGAGCACCTCCGTGCATGGCGACAGACAACGCCCCTTTTCGGCCCGCCGAGTCGGCATTCCTGCGCGCCAGTACGCCCAACAAAGGCCTGATTGGCACCTGGAGGTGCCTCCCACACACTTGCGGCGAGCGATGGCGTGAGGGCCTGCCGCGCCGTTGAGCCCGTCTATTGGTGAAAGGCAGAGAGTGGGAGGCGGCTCCAGCCGCCGATGGCCCTGCCGTTCCCTCTTCGGTGCGAACGGAGAAGCCGACGGCTTGCGCCGTCGGCTTCATGGTTGCTGCGCAATGAGAACGCGCGTAACCTAAGCTCCTCCTGCCGCCGGCTCGGTGGGCTCGGCGGGAGCCAGCTTGGACTCGACCAGCACGTCGTTGCGCTTGAAGCCTTCGCCGGTGAGGGCCTGGGCGACGGCGTACTTCTCCAGCACCTTGGTCACCACGATGGAGCCGACCTCGGTGCGCTCGGAGCCCAGTGGCAGGCCGGTAGCCGGGTCAATGAGCTGCTCGCCTTCCCGCAGAACCTTGAACTCGTCCCCCGGCATTACGCCCAGGTCCGAGCCGCCGTTGATGTAGATGCCCTGGTCGGTGACGGTGATGATGCGGCCTTCCCAGGGCTTGTCGCCGATGCTCTCCGTGATGAACTTCACCCACTTCTGGACTGCCTCGCGCATGGCCGTGCCCAAGGGCGTCTTCGCGAAGCCGGCGGCATTGATGTTGAAGTTCCCGGTGCCGAAGCTGAAGCCGGCGCCGCCGCCTTTGGCCTTGGCCTCCACGTGCCGGGAGTCAATGACCTGGCCGCTGGTGGAGTCAAAGATGCGGCAGTCAAGGGCCAACTGCGCCGATTGCTTACTGCCGCCGATGCTGAGGCCGCCGATGCTCACGCCTCCCGCGCCCCCGGAGTGCGACTCCTGGAACGAGGTAAGCGTGCCGCGCACCAGCCATTCCGCCCCGATGAGCTTACCGGTCTTGGCCCCGGTCTCCTCGGTGGTCTTGCCCCCGGCGGCCAGTTCCTGCTCCTTCATGATGTCGTCCAGAGCGGCGCGCTCCACCACGATGAACCGCTTGGTGTTGACCAGCTCGGTGGTGAGCATTTCCGTAAGCCCACCCGCAAACTCGTTGGGGCCGTACAGCCAGCTCCAGGTCTCGATCTGGGTATCCATAGGCAGGACGGCGAGACGCTTCTTCAGGATGCGCTTGGGCGGCTCCTCTGGCTTGGCCGGGGGCTTGTTGGCGGCCAGGGCGGTCACGCAGAAGGTCACCAGCACGAAGGCAGCCAGTATGATCGGCGTTAGGCGGCGGAACATCGGTATCACCTCTCCAATCGCTCTCTGCGGCGTCGGCCACGTGCTGACCTGTTCATAATATGGCCTTTTTGCGCCCAATTGTCAAACGCCGGGCAGCCGGTTTGGTGGCAGTTTTCGCCGCGCTGGCAGCCTAAGTTGGGCCTACGGGGCTCCCGAGTGCACGGCCCGCCTGGAGGAAACGTTGCAGGCCAAGGAGTAGCTTAGCACTGTACGGAGGAGAGGCGCCATGCGGAGACGCCGTTGGCTCGTAGCCGTGGTGGGCCTGCTGGTCGTTGGCGGGATACTGGTGTTGTGGTCTATGCTCGCCGGACAGCGGGTGAAGATCGAGGCGCCGCACTACGCGGTGCCCAAGGACAACGCCTACGACGACTACGTGGCAGCCGCCAAGAGCCTGGTGCGGGAGCAGGAGATCGGAGCCTGGTGGCAGACGGACGCCCGGCCAATGACCGGCTTCGGAGCCTTACTGGAGGCTAATGCCGCAGCCTTGTCCCAGTGGCGGGCCGGCCTGGGCAAGCAGTGCCTGCTGCCCGAAGCGCCCCCACTACCTCGCACGCGTCGCGACCTGGCGCAGTTCTCGGCGAGTGGTGAGATCCGCGCGGGCCTGCGCAACCTCGCGCGCCTGGCCATCCTGAGCGGCCGGGCCAGGGAGGCCCGAGGCGAGTACGGGCCAGCGCTCCAGACGTACTGCGACGTCATCAAGTTCGGCCAGGACCTGTCCCGTGGGGGCCTCCTCATTGACCGGCTTGTTGGCATTGCCATTCAGGCCATGGCACACAGGGAGGTCCGAGAGTGCCTGGCGGCCAGGCAGGCACAGGCGAGAGATATAGAGGAACTCATCGGCCGGCTGGGCGCGTTGCGGGCCGACCGCGTTCCCCTTGCAGACACCATCGCCGAAGAGTATGTGTACTCTCGTCAGACTCCTTTGCCGATGCGCATGGAGGAATCGGTGGCCGGAGCGAAGCGGAGCTGGGCCGAGCTTATCCAGCGCGCGAAGCTGCCCTACTACGAGGCAGCGAAGTTGCAGCCGGTCACAGGCCGCGGCGTGATGGGGAAGACGATGGTGCCGGTTCTCGACAAGGCGCGCGCCAAAGAGGCCCAGATCCAGGCAACCGACCTGGCCAGCGAGCTCATTGCCGCGCTGGAGCTGTACCGCCTGCAGCATGACACCTACCCGGACTCCCTGGCGGCCCTGGTGCCCAAGCACCTGCCCGAAATGCCGGTGGACCCATCCTCGGGCAAGGCGTTTCGCTACCAGCGAACCGACGACAACTTCAGGCTCTACAGCGTGGGCCAGAACATGAAGGACGATGGCGGCGTGGAGCCCAAACCGGGGAAGGCGGGGACGGGAGATATGGTGTTCCGGTAACCGAGTCAGCTGGGGTACGCTGCGAATCGCGCGCTTCCGAGAGAAAGGATGTGACTCCGAGGTGACGAGGGCAACTGGACACTCCAGGTGGATGGCACTAATGCTGACGGTTGGTGCGGGCCTGGCAGTAACTGCGCTGGCCATGGGCCGGCAGTCCCTGGCAGGCCGCCCCGTGCAGGTAAAGATGACGCATTACCCGGTTCCGAAGGATAACGGTTGGTACGGCTATGTCCAGGCGGCGAACTCCCTAGCCGATACAAGCCCTAGCGTTGACGAGTCGTACGGGGAGGCCCGGCGGCTGCAGGGCTTAACTGAGGTGGTCAAGGCCAACAGCAAGGCTATCGCGGTGTTCAACGGTGCAGTGGCCAAGGAATGCTTCTCCCCACTTCCAGAGGCGCCAGATGGGCCCATCCCCCTGTATGCCCCGCTGCGCAACCTAAGCCGCCTCATGGTGTTGGTGGGGCGCGACTATGAGGGGCGGGCCCAGTATGAGGATGCCTTCCGAACCTATGGCGATATCGTGAAGTTCGCCAACGACCTCTGCCGCGGCGGCGTCCTTACGCAGCGGCTGACGGGGGATGCCGTTCGGTATATGGCTTTGCACGAGGTCCGAATCGCGCTGGACCAGGGCCACTTCGACGCGCGGGCGCTGCAGGCGCTCGTCCCGAGGCTTCTGGCCCCGCGGGTCCCATTGGCTGACACCCTGGCATGGCATTGGGCCTATGAGAAGGCGTTGCTGCGCTACGCGGTGGCGGAGGAGGCCGAGAAGCCTACCCACGAGGTGCTCAGACTCCCCAAGGGCGTGACCATGGAGCAAGCTATGGCAGCCTACGAGCGCGCGACGGCAGCCCTCATCCAGCACGCGGCGCTTCCGTATTGGCAAGCCGTTCGTGTCAAGGCCCCAAAGGGTCCTCTGGGGATGAAGCACGTTGGCACGTTCGGCGAGCTTTACCGGAAGGTCCGGGTCGCTGAGGCGAGCGACGAGGCGAGCGTACGCGGGACACTCCTGGTGGTAGCCCTCGAGCTGTACCGGCTGCGGCAGGGGGCGTACCCGGAGTCGCTGGATGCCCTGGTGCCCGACTACCTGCCCGAAATGCCGTTGGACCCGTTCGCCGGCAAGGCGTTCCGCTACCGGCGAACCGACGACAACTTCAGGCTCTACAGCGTGGGCCAGAACATGAAGGACGATGGCGGCGTGGAGCCCAAACCGGGGAAGGCCGGGACGGGGGACCTGGTGTTCCGCTAGAGACCGGGCGCCGGCTATGGCGTATAATGCGGCAAGCAGCGATGCTCCTGCGATCAAGTAAGGGGTAACTGAGGCTCAACCCGATGCCCTCTCTTTCGCCATTGAAGTTGCTCGTCTTTGGCCTGGACGGGGCCGACTATCGGCTGACTAAGGACTGGTTGAGCGCCGGACATCTGCCCCATTTGGCCTCGCTGGCCCGGCGGGGCTGCTTCGGCCCGCTGGCAACCATCCAGCCGCCGATCACCCCTGCCGCTTGGACCTCGCTGCTGACCGGCAAGAACCCCGGCAAACACGGCGTCTACAGCTTTCATCGGCTGTGGACTGATTCGGACAGCCTGCTGCTGGCGCCGCCCAGCCGCGCCGTGTCGGTGTTCCGGGTTCTGGAGGCGGCCGGCCTACGCACTGGGGTCCTGAACTTCCCCTGGACCTATCCGCCCGAGCCGTTGCAGGGCTTTGTGGTCTCGGGGGTCGGCGCGCCGCAACTGGATCGCACCAGCGGCCATCCCGAGGGGATCGTCGAAGATTTGCTGGCCGCTGTCGGTCCCTACGACATCTGGCCGACGAACGTGCTCGCCGAGGAGCGGTTCGACCAAAGGGTCCTGGCTCAGCAGGTCAAGCTCGTCACCCAGGGCGCGCTGGCGCTGCTGCGCCGCGTTCCGTGCCGGGCGCTCTTCTGCGCCTCGATGTTCCCCGATGTGGTGCAGCATTCGTTCTTCGGCAATCGGTCTCCGCTCACCACCTCCGGGGAGCGGCTTGCGGATGCCATCCTGCACGCCTACGAGCGGATGGACGCCGCCCTCGGATTCCTGTTGGGCGAAGCCTGCGACGAAGACACGACTGTGCTCGTGGTCTCCGATCACGGGGGCGTGCCGGCAGATCGTTTGGTCAACCTGGAGCAGCTCTTCATGGACCGGGGATACCTGGTGCGGCGACCAGTCGAGGCGCGCAGCGGCGATGCGCTGCGCCGGGGCCTGGCGCGACCGGCCCTGGCTCTCTGGCGGGCGGCGAAGGCGGCGCTGCCGGGCTTTCTGGTGAAGGCACTGCGCGGCACCGCCCGCAAAGCGCGGGAGGAGCTCGCGCACGGCTTCTCCTCCCTGGCGGTGGACTGGTCGCGGACCGTCGCCGCCCCCTGGAGCGCGTACGGCACGATCCGGCTCAACGTGCGGGGCCGCGACCCGCAGGGAATCGTCCCGCGGGGGGACTACCTGAAAGTGCGCGGCGAGATCGCCGAGTACCTGGCCTCTCTGCGCGACCCGGGCGACGGCCAGCCAGTGTTCAGCTCCATACGTACTCAGGAGGAGCTGTTTCACGGTCCGTATACACAGGAGGGCCCGGACCTGCAACTGGAGAGCAGGGAGTGGCGTTACATCATGCCCACTCAGCGGCACATCGAGGCCATGCCCCTCCTGGAAGTCCAGTTGGAGCCAATCGCCCGCTTGGAGAAGCCCTGGGGCAATCATGGCCCGCAGGGGATTCTGGCGATGGCAGGGCCGGGCGTCGCGCCCCATGCGGCGGTGATGACCGCGTCGTTGCTGGACGTGGCGCCCACTTTGCTGGCGCTCCTGGATGCGCCGGTGCCTACCGACATGGACGGGCGGGTGTTGGCCGAGGCCCTCACGCCGGCAGCGCGCATGCGGATTCGACCGGGAGAGCCCCTACCCTTCGAGCCGCCCCCGGACGACCGGCTGTCGGCCTATACCGAGGAGGAGCGGGAGCAGATCGAGAAGCACCTGGCGGATATGGGATACCTGTAAGGCTCCTTCCGAGACGGTGCCCATGCGCATTCTCTTCGTCTGCCACCAATTCCCGCCCGAGACCTCCGGAGGGGCCGAGACCCATGCCCTGCAACTGGGGCGCGCGTTGCGGCAGTTGGGTGAGGAGGTCTTCGTGTTCGCGGCCGCCGCGCACTACGCCGGGGTGGGGGAGAGGCCCAGGGAGGAGAGCGTCAGCGGCCTGCCGGTGCGACGGGTGCCGCCCGCCGGCTCCACCGACCTGATCGGGGCGCTTTCCGACCCAAGAGTCGAGCAGGCTTTCTCAGACTACGTAGCGCAGGTTCGGCCGGAGGTCGTGCACTTCCATCACGTGGGCCGCCTATCCACGCAGTTGGTGAGCATGGCCGCAGAGCGCGGCCTTCCCCGAGTGGCTACCTTGCACGACTTCTGGTACCTCTGTCCGCGCGTCAACCTGGTGCAGATCAACGGCTCGTTGTGCGAGGGGCCGGATGAGGGCAGGGAATGCGTGCGCGCCGGCTGCCTGGCCGCGACTTGGCCGCCGGCGCCGCTGGCGGGCGGCGGGGCCAGTGGCCGGCTCATTCGCTCGGTGGTCAGTCTGCTCCCGCCGGGCCTGAGGGCTCGACTCGCAACGGCGGCCGGCAGGGGACGCCGACGGCCGGCGGCGGGTACAGATGAACTCGCGCGCTCACGCCGGCGGTATGAGATCATGCAGGAGATGTTAGCTCACTTCTCGCTGGTCCTCTCGCCCTCGCATTTCCTGATGGACAGCTTCCTCCGCCATCGCCTGTCTCCGGAGCGGGCCAGGTACTGCGAGTACGGCATAGACTACTCACGGTTCGCCGGCTTTCAACGAACGCCGCGGACCGGTGCCCTGCGCTTGGGCTTCGCCGGCGGCCTGCACCCCCATAAGGCGCCGCACCTGTTAGTCGAGGCCGCCGCGCGGTTCGCGCCCTCCGAGGTGACGGTCCAGGTCTGGGGAGAGGGGGACCCGCAGTACGTGGCCGGACTCCGCCGGGCCGCCGGGCCCAACGTGACTTTGCGCGGGCGCTATGCTGCCGGGGAGATCGCGAAGGCCTTCGCCCAGTTCGACGTCCTGGTGGTGCCCTCCATGTGGTACGAGAACGCGCCCTGCGTCATAGACGAGGCCTTCGCGACCGGCACGCCGGTCATCGCCACGAGGCTGGGGGGCATGGCGGAACGTGTCGAGCACGAGAAGAGCGGGCTGCTGTTTGCCTACGGCGATGCCTCGGCACTGGCCGGGTGCATGCGCCGGCTGGCGGACGAGCCGGGCCTGCTGGAGCGGCTTCGGGAAGGCATCCCCAGGGTGACGCCCGTTGAGGAAGTGGCGAACAGGATCCGCGTCTGGTGCCGGGCCTTGTAGCGGGGCCACGTCTGGGCGGGAGAAGCGCTCACTTGGCCCCGAGCTCGTCTGCGTGGGGCACGGACGCCTCGTATTCGCGCAGGACCGGGCCGGGGTCACCGTCCGCCCGCAGCTCGCCCCGATCCAGCCACACCGCCCGCTGGCAGAACTTCTCGATGACGGGGAGATCGTGGGACACCAGCACGAGCGTGCGGCCCTGGGTATGTAACTCCGCAGCCTTCTGGTAGCACTTGTGCTGGAACTGCTCGTCGCCGACGGCGAGCACCTCGTCCACCAGCAGGATGTCGGCCTCGACGTTGACCGCAATGGCGAACCCGAGCCGCATCTTCATCCCCGAGGAATAGGCGCGGATGGGCTCGTCAATGAACTGCTCCAGCTCGGCGAACCCGATGATGGCCTCGATGGCTGCGGCGATCCGGCGCTGGGGAATGCCGAGGATAGCGGCGTTGAGGAAGATGCTGTCCCGGCCGGTCAGGTCCGGGTGAAAGCCCGCGCCCAGCTCCAGCAACGTGCAGATGCGGCCTTGCGTGTGCACCTGCCCCACGGTCGGCCGCAGGATGCCTGCGATCAGGGACAGCAGCGTGCTCTTGCCGGAGCCGTTGGGCCCAATGACGCCCAGGAACTGGCCCTGGGGCACCTCCAGGGAGATGTCCTGTAGCGCCCAGAAGCGGCGCGTGGCCCACTGGCCCCGGACCAGGTTGAGCGCCAGCGTCTTCAGGCTGGGCTTGGCCTGGCCCATGGCGAACTGCTTGCCCACACCTTGCAGCGAGATGGCATTCTGTGCGTTGGCGCCCACGGCCTAGAGCACCTCCGGGAGGTGCCAGGAACGCCAGCGGAAGACCAGGTAGCCCACGATCAGCACCAGCAGCGAGATGGCGGCCGCCTGCGCAATCAGCTCCCACGGGGCGGCCTGGATGAGCTCCGGGGTGGGCAGAACCGCCCGGCGGAAGCCGCCGACAATCGCGGTCATCGGGTTGAGGTCGTACCAGAACAAATACTTCTCGGGCACCGCTTTCCTGGGGTAGACGATGGGGGTGAGCCAGAACCACACCATCAGCAGCACCTGCACGCCGTAGGCGATGTCGTGGTAGTAGACTTGCAGACAGGAGAAGAGGAAGCCCAGGCCCATCATGAGCGCTGCCTGGATGAGAATCAGCAGCGGGATGAGCAGCAAGGTGGGGAAGAAGTGCACCGGAATGCAGGCCAGGACAGCCAGCAGCACGGCCAGGTAGAGCAGGAAGTGGATGACGCCACCAACTAGCGTGGCGATGGGCAGGGCCTCATGGGGGAAGCGGACCTTGCGCACCAGGTCACGCTGCTCCAACAGCGACTTGCAGGAGTCGCCCAGTACGGTCTGAAAGACGATCCAGGGCACATAGGCGCAGAATACGAAGACCGAGTAGTTGGGTATGTCAAGCCGCATGAACCTGCGGAAGACGATGGTTAGCACCAGAATCTGGACCAAGGGAACCAGCAACGACCACATGAAGCCGAGCAGCGAGCCCTGGTAGCGCAGCTTCAGGTCGCGCAGCACCAGCAGCCAGATGAGCTCGCGTCGGGCCCAGAGTACTCGCAGGTTGCTGGCGATTTCCATGGCGTGTGGCGGCGTCGTGGCAGCCCTCACCGTCACGGTTCTACTCCGCGTTCCGGTCCAGGCTACCGCCGGTTCCCCAGTCATACAGCGCCGAACCGGCACGCGAGGCTGCCCGCGTGCCGGTCACTCAGTGGCTGAGGCTTGCCCTCGGCGCCAGGCCAGGCTGGCCTCAGGGCTTGCGTTGCTCCAGCTTCAGCGGCTTGCCGTCGCGGTCGGTGATGCGCAGGCTGAAGGACCACTGCGCCCCGCCGTTGACGATCTTGAGCAGGATGGTGTTGGTGCCGGCTTTCAGGCTGGTGTTCACCGAGTCCTGGTCGGCCCCCCAGCCCCGGTTGCCCACCCAGGAGTGAACGAGCTGGCCGTTGAGCCAGCAGAACACCGAGTCGTCGCTGCCGATCTTGAAGGTGACGTCCTGCACCGTTGGGCTGGTGACCTCTGCATAGGCGTAGGCCGCCACGTTGTCTCTGCGCGCTACGCTTTGCTCCAGGTCCATCATCCCCAGCGGGTCATCAACGGGGGCGTACTTCCACTGGTAGCTCTGGTCCTCCACCTGGGCCGGTTTCGATGGGTCAATGGCCCCCCCGGTGGGGATGACGTCCTTCTTCTCCATCTCCTCCTTGCCGGGGAAGGGCCCCAGCACCCACCAGTGCGTGACAGAGCCGCCGGCGCTGGCGAGGTCCAGCGTGACGCCCAGGTCCCGCAGCTTGCCGGCGGCGGTGCGGATCACATTGCGGTCGCCGCTCAGCTCCACCGCCTTGGTATACAGCTCGATGGCCACGTCCTTCTGGCCTGCTGCCGCCAGCTTGTCCGCCAGGGGGACAACGGCGGCGGCCGTCTGCTTGCGCAGGTTGCCCTGCTCCAGGTAGGGACGGAGGAGAGGCAGCTCGTTGGGGCCGCCCAGGCGGCCCATGCCCTCGATAGCCAGGCGGCGCTCCTCGTCGCTGGTGGCCAGCGTCAGGGCCTGCTTGTAGATGCTGAGCGCCGCGGCCCCGTCCTCCTTCTCGCGGGCAGAGGCGATCTGTAGGTATCCGCGAATGGCAGCCGCCTTGGTCTTCTCGGTCCCCTGCTCGGCGACCGCCAGGAACACCGGTGCGGCCGACTCATCGCGCAGCCGGCCCAGAGCCTCCAAGGCTGCCAGGGCCACTGGCTCGCTATTGCTCTTGGCCGCTGTCACGAATACCGGCAGAAGCTGCTTGTCCTCCAGCCTGCCCAGTATGCGCAGCAGCGACGCCTGCGTGGCTTCCGGTGCCCCCTGCAACGCTTGCACCATGGCGTTCTTGGGCTCGTCGCCCCTCATCTGGGCCAAGGCGCCCTCGGCGGCGTCCCGGTCCTTGCCCTGGGCCGTACGCAAGGTGGCCAGCAGCATAGGCAGTGCCTTGACGTCCCGCAGGCGGCCCGTGGCCTCCAGGGCGGCCACTCGCACTCCCTCGTCGGGGTCCTTGGCAGCTTGGGCCAACGCCGGAAGCACACTCGGGTCGCGGCGACTGCCCAGCGTGCGCAGCAGTACGACGCGCACCGGTGTGGGCGCGGCGGGAATGGCCTGGACGATAGCTTGCGTGACCTGCTGGCCGGGGATGCGGGCCAAGGCTGCCTCGCCGGCCTGCTGAACCGGTTGCGAGGTGGAGCCGAGCCCGGCGATGAGGGTGGCCGCCGCCTCCGGCGCGCCCAGCTTGCCCAGGGCCTCGAAAGCCGCCACCTGCACCGCCTCGTCAGTGTCCTTGGCGGCCAGCAAGATGGCGGGCACAGCCGTGCGGTCGCCGCGTTCGCCCAGGGCCCACAGCAGCAGGACGCGCTTCTCGGCAGGAGCGCCGTCCAGGGCTTTGGCCAGGGCCTCGGTAACAGCCTGGCCCGGCGCGTCCACCAACCCCTGCTTGGCCACGCCACGGATGGTCAGCCCGGGGGAGTCCAACGCGGCCAGCAGCGTGCCAAGGGCGGCCGTGCCGCCCGCCTTCGCCAGCCCCGCCAGCCCGGCACAGCGCTCGTGCTCGGCGGGGGCGTTCTCGTACATGTAGCTGAAGATGGTCTGCGCGGTCGCCGTGTCGCCCTTGGCCAGCAGGCTCGCGCCCAGGCGCAGGTAGGCCTTGCGGGCCTGGAGCTTCTCATTGTCCGAGCCCTTGCCCAGCGCGTCGCGCAAGGTGGGCTCCAGGCTTGCGTCAGGGATGTGGGCCATGGCGTCAAGGGCGGCGATGCGGACCGCCTCGTTGCGGTCGCCCAGCACCCCCTTCAGCAGCGGGATGACGAGTGGGTCCCGGCGCGCGCCCAGGGCGGCGATCAAGCCCACCTTGAAGTCGGGGTCAGACCTGGGGAGCCCCCCAGCCAGGGCCCTGAGAGCTGGCTCGCCGGGGATGCGGCACAGCGCCCAGCGCGCCATCTCGCGCACCTCGGGGTCGGTCAGCAACTGCCCCAGGGCCGGCACCACGGCGTCTCCGCCCACGAACGACACCATGCGGAGAGCGAAGCGGCGCACGTCCGCTGGGTGCTTGGCCTGTGCCTCCTTGGCCAGCGCCTCAGCCACGGCCTCACGCTCGCGGACGCCGGCTGGCCGCGCGGCGTAGTAGACCAGCTTCTCGGTCGCCATCTGGGCGGCTTTATCCAGCACGCGGTTCTCGCCGCCCATCAGGGCAAACAGCGGTGCCACCGCCGGCGCGCCGATGGGCGCCAGGGCGTCAACCGCCTGCATGCGGACGTTACCGTCGGTGCTTTTGAGCTGCTCCAGCAAGGCGTCCAGGTCTTGAGCCTGGGCGCCGGCAAGCACACAGCCCACCGCCAACAGCGTGATAATGCATCTGGCCATTCTCTTCATCTCATGCTCCTCTTGCAGACGTGCAGGGCGCCAGCCGCACTATAGGTGCCACGGCGCGCGCATGGGCCTGGATACCCAGCGGTTGAGCTCGGGGTCGTTGGTCATCTGCTCCTTGACCGGGTCCCAGACGATCTTGCGGCCGGTGCGGATGGCGATGTTAGCCAGGTGGCATACGGTGCCCGAGCGATGGCCGATCTCCACGTCGCAGATGGGCCGCTGTCGGGTCTTGATGCAGTTGTGGAAGTCGCGATAGTGTCCCGGGCTGTCGTAGAGATGGACATCCCCCGGGCCCAGTTGCTCCTGCATCAGCTCCTTGGGCTCCGTCTCCAGGAACCCACGGTCCACGTGCACCCACCCGTCGGGGCCTTCGAACCTGGCGCCGTGGCCCTCGCCGATGATGAGCTTGACGCCGTTGGCGTAGGTGCACTCGATGTTGAACCAGATGGCCGTGTCGAAGACGCCGTCGCTGGGGAACCTGCCTTGGCCCACGATCTCCACCGGACCGCTGTCGTCCATGCCCAGGCCCCACTGGGCGATGTCGTTGTGGTGGGCGCCCCAGTCGGTCATCTTGCCGCCGGAGTAGTCGTAGAACCAGCGGAAGTTGTACAGGCACCTGGCGCGATTGTAGGGGACCCACGGCGCCGGACCCAGCCACATCTCCCAGTCCAGGCCGTCCGGCGGGTCCTCGTTGGGCTCCCAGCCTCCCTGAGGCCCGTAGCCAAACCCAGTGCGCACTGTATGCACCTTGCCGATGCGCCCGCTGCGCACCAGCTCGCAGGCGAAGCGGAAGTTGCCCTCCGACCGCTGCTGGCTCCCGGTCTGGAACACCCGGCCGTAGCGCCGCACGGCGTTGACCATGGCGCGGCCCTCTTCGATGGTCAGCGTCATTGGCTTCTGGCAGTAGATGTCTTTGCCGGCCTCGCAGGCGTGAATGCTGATGAGAGCGTGCCAGTGGTCAGGCGTGGCAATGTCCACCGCGTCAATGTCCTTGCGGTCCAGCAGCTCCCGGTAGTCAGTGTAGGCCACGCACTTGTCCCCGAAGCGCTGTCGGGTGTTCTCCCGGTTGTCGCGCCACACGTCGCACACCGCGGCTATCTCCGCGCCGCACCCTTGGTGCCCGCCCAGGTCGCCGTTGCCCATGCCACCCACGCCAATGCCCCCCATGATGACCTTCTCGCTGGGCGGCGGCTTGCCCGCCTGGCCCAGCGCACTGGCGGGGACGAAGTAGGGCAGAGCGATGCCCGCGCCCGCCGCCGCGGCGCCCTTGGCCGCCTTGCTGAAGAAATCGCGTCGCGTCAGTCTCTTCGCCATGCTGAACCTCCGTCAGTCTTCACGCTAGGAAAGATCGGGCCTGTCGGTGCCCCCCAAAGATGGCACCCGCAGCAATATACCCCAATTCCGCGTGCACGTCAAACGATCCCGGTCTCACGCCGCCGGCCCGCCGAGTTGGGGCGGTTTTGGCAGCCTGGTGCGGTGGGCGAGCGGGCGGAACAGACGCGATAGCCCGCCTAAGGGCATTGCCGAAACAGGACTTCCCCCTCTCGAACCGGAAACAACCGCTGCAACCATGAGCCAGGTGGAGTACGGCCCCCTGGCGGGGCTATACGATTTCATCAACCAGGAGTACATAGACTACGAGTCCCAGTCGCGCTGGTTGCTGGAGCGGCTGCGGCGCTGGGGTGTGGGTGCCGGGCGCGTTCTGGACCTCGGCTGCGCCACCGGCCAGCACGCCCTGCGTCTGGCCCGCGCGGGCTACCAAGTCGTGGGCGTGGATGTATCGCTGCCCCTGCTCAAGAAGGCCCGGCGCCGGCTGTGCCGCCAAGCAGAAGCAAGTGCCCTATGCTGCGACATTCGGCGCTTGTGCTTCCGCTCTGCCTTCGACGCAGCGGCCTGCCTGAACCACACCATCAACTACATGCTGGACCAGGACCTGCGCGCGGCGCTGGAGGGTGTCCGGCGGGCCCTGGCGCCCGGCGGCCTGCTGATCGTGGACTTCTTCGACTATGGCCCCGTGGAGGAGTGGAACGCTGCCTGGCGCGAGTGCGCCGAGCGTGACGGCCTGCGCGTGCAGACGCTGCATCGCATGAAGGTGGACTCCTCGCGGCGCAGCGCCACCGACGAGCATGTCTATGCAGTCACGCGCGGAAATGTCACGCAGACCTTCCCAGGCGTGGACCATTTGCGCATCACCACCACCCAGAGCATGACCGAGGCCATAGCCGCCGCGGGCTTTGAGATTGCCGAGGCCGGCAAGAAGTCGAAGCTAGGGATGGGCGAGACTGACAAGGCCGGCGTGATCGTGGCGCGGGGGCCCAGGTGAGAGGCCTGGCCGTGTGGCGTCGCCGCTGCTGTGTGGCCAGCCAACATAGACGGCCTGCGAGCAGCAGGCCTCGCCCTTGCGGCGCGCAGCGTCGCACGCCCCTCTCCCATTGGTAGAGGGGTAGGGGTGAGGGATGCAGGGGCCTCGGGTGAGAGTTCGTCCTTACACGCGCGGAGGTGACCAAGATGCGACTGTGTTCACCGCTGTGCATCGCGCCGCTGCTGGCCGTGCAGGCCGTCTGTGCTGCTCAGCCCGCCGTCAGAACGGTTACCGCGGACTTCGAAGCGGGCGACCTGGCTGCCTGGCAGGTGACCGGCGAAGCCGCGGTAGTGCCCGAGAACGCGCACGGCGGTCAGCGCTGCCTGCGCGTTGGGCCCAACGCCGAGGCCCTGTTGCCGGTGGCGACCGAGGATGACTTCGGCACCGTCACCATGTGGGTCTACGACTCCGGCTACCAGCGCGCGGGCGAGGCAGAGAAGGCCTACGCCTACGGTCCCATGTGGGGTCTGAGCAACAGCCGTGGCCAGCGGCTGGTGTTCGGCCTGCTGTACGCGCCCTACCTGGGCGGGAACAGCTCCTACGGCTGGATCAGCACCGCTGAGGGTGACTGGTTCAGCCGCCGGTACGCGCGCGTGGCCCGCAGCCAGGGCTGGCACAAATGGGAGTTCGTCTACGACAACGAGACGGACCTGATCGTGCGCATGGACGACAAGCTGGACGCCACCGCCTTCGACGTGATGCAGGCCAAGTATCACCAGGGCTTCAACGCTATCTACCTGCGCGGCAGCAGGGAGATCCAGGAGCCCCTGCTCGTTGATGACATCCAGGTGGCCTACCAGCCCCAGCCGCTCACGGAGCGCGTGCGCCCGCTGCCGGGCGAAGCCTGGAAGCCGCCGCAGATGCCGCCCCTGCCGCTCAAGCAGGAGCTGCGAGGCCAACACCCGCGGCTGTTCTTCACCGCCCAGGATGTGGCTGACATCCGCCAGCGCTGCCAGACCACGCATCGCATGTTCTTCGACCAGCTCCTGAGCATGGGCAACTCCTACGTCAACCAGATGCCGCCCGAGAAGGCCAGCGATTGCAGCGGCGATCAGGACATGCAGCAGTGGGCCTGGTGGCGGCTGTCCACCCTGGCCTTCACCTACGTTGCCACCGGCGACCCCAAGTACGGGCAGAAGGCCCGCGAGTGGATGCTCATCTTCGCCAGCTACGACGACTGGGGCGCCGGGGAGGAGGTCAACCAGAGCATGGGCGCAGCCAACATGCTCAGCGGCATGGCCTGCGCCTACGACTGGTGTTACGACCTGCTGACTGACGCTGACCGCAAGCTCATCCGCGACAAGCTGGCCAAGCAGGCCTCCGAGATGTACCACCTCGGCTTCAACGATCCTAACACGTCCGGCTACTGGAAGAACGACCGCCAGAACAACCACATGCACCATCGGCTGTGCGGGCTGCTGTTGGGTGCGCTGGCCATCCACGGTGAGGCGCCGGAGGCGGAGGCCTACGCCAGCTTCGCCGCCGAGGAATGCCGCCAGGTGCAGCGGGCGCTGCCGCCGGATGGCTCCAACCACGAGGGGCCCGGCTACCAGGGCTTCGGCCACAGCTACGTGGTGATCTGCTTCGACGCCCTGCGCCACACGACGGGCATAGACCTCTTCGATCACCCCGGCCTGCGCAACATGCCTTACTTCCGCGCCCACATACTCACGCCGGGCTTCGCCAGCGTCTTCAACTTCGGCGACGGCGGCACCAGCACGTACTACTTCAACCACTACCTCTTCCGCCTGGCGGCCGAGTACCGGGACCCAGTGGCCCAGGCCCTCATGCTCCAGGCGTACCAGGCTTCGCCGGAGTCGTTCATCTACCCGCCCTGGCCCATCATCTGGTACGACGGGGCCCTGGCGCCTGCCGACCTGGCGCAAGTGCCCACCTGGCGCTACTTCCCCGACCTGGAGGTCGCCACTTACCGCAGCAGTTGGACCGATCCCAACGCCCTGGCTGTGTTCTTCAAGTGCGGCCCCTACGGCGGCCACCGGCTCAACGAGCTGATGAAAGAGGAGAAGAAGGACTGGATCAACGTGGCCCACGATCACCCCGACGCCAACAGCTTCATGGTGTTTGGCCAGGGCCAGCTTTGGGCCACTGACGACGGGTATCCGACGGGGGACAGGGCCACCGAGAACCACAATGCGATCCTGGTGGATGGCAAGGGCATGGCCCACCGGGGCCCGGGCTACAGCCAGCCCATTGCTGGCATGGCCGAGATGGGCAGGATTCGGCATTGCTTCGGCACACCCGGGTACTTCGCGGTGCTGGGCGATGCGGCCAACTACTACTCAGGCCTGACCAAGGCCGATCGGTGGCTGGCGGTGGTGGACGATAAGCTCGTCTTGGTGGCGGACGCCTTGCACAGCGACCAGCCGCGCCAGTACCAGTGGCTCTACCATTGCGATGGGGAGTGGCGGGCTCAGGGCGATCCGCCCCGGCATTACTGGATCAACAAGGAGGGCACCGACTGCGGCGTCCACATTGGTTGGCCGGCCCGTGGCAGCTTCCAGACCCGCCCCGACGAGCTGGAGGGCAAGGTGCGCGGCACCTTGCTGACCGTGGAGCCGGCGGAGCCCGCGCCGGAGGCCCATTTCGCGGCCATCATCTGCCCTCTGGCGAAGGGGCAACAGTGGCCGGCAACGCGCATACAGGCCACAGAGCTGACTGGATTGGGGCTGGTCATGGTCCTCTCGCGGGACCCGCTCCGGGATGTGGTCGTGTTCAACGAAAGCGGGCAGGAGCTGAAGGACGAGGATACGTCCATCAGCACGGATGCCTCGTTTGCCGTGGTCACCAGCGAGGGCGCTCGCCCGCGAGACGTGTTCATGCTGACCGGCTCGCGGGTCGCGGTCGGAGGTGACCCGTTGGTGGAGGCCGACAGCCCCATCAGCTTGCGCTGGCGGGCCGCAGAAGGCGGTGGCACGCTCTGGGCCGCTGCGCCGTTGAGGGAGCAGCCCAAGGCCGTGCGGGTGACCCTGAGCGGGCTGCAAGCCAACGCGACCTACGAGGTGCGAGGCGGGGGAGAGATCACACAGGTGAACGCGGATGCGGCTGGACGGGTGACGGTGACCGTCGAGGCGGGGAGCGAGACACAGGAGCACCAACTGCGTCTGCGCCAGTAGTGACGGCGTGGAAGGGAATCGGCAGCAGGAGCTGCCTCCCACATGCGGACTCCGCAAAGGTGCGCGGACATGGCCTGGCGAACCTGCGCACCGCTATGTCCGCCATGCCTGCCTTCGCGCTGCTTACCCCCGGTAGGGCCCTGTTTGGCTGCGGCACGATCGGCCAAGTCGGCAAAGAGGCCGCTGGCCTGGGCTCACGCGCTCTGCTGGTCGTCGGCGGCAGATCAGTGCGGGAGGCGGGCAAGCTCGATCTCGTCCTCGCAAGCCTGCGCGAAGCAGGCGTCGAGCCAACCGTTTTCAACGGGGTGGAGCCCGAGCCGTCAATCGAGACGGTTGACAAGGGCCGGGAGGCGCTCCACACGGCTAGCTGCTATGTGGTGGTAGCCGTCGGAGGCGGTAGCGTGCTGGACGTAGGCAAGGCCATCGGTGCGCTGGCCCACGAGCCCGAGCCCACGGAGGTCTACCACGCCGGCCGCGAGATCCGCGCTCCTGGCATTCCCGTCATCGCGGCGCCGACGACCTCTGGCACGGGTGCCGAGGTGACCCCTAACTCGGTGCTGACGAATCCCGGTACGAACGTCAAGGCCAGCATCCGCGGCGGCGATCTCATGCCCACAGTGGCCATCGTGGACCCCGAGATGACGCTCAGCATGCCCCCGGAGATCACCGCCTACAGCGGGCTCGACGCCTTGACGCAGGCCATCGAGAGCTACACCTCAACGGGTGCGAACGCCGTCAGCGATCTCCTGGCCCGCGAGGCCGTGCGGCGCATTGCGGGCTCTCTGCGGCGCGCGTACGCCGACGGCTCCGACCTGTCCGCACGGGAGGACATGGCCCTCGGGAGCTTGCTGGCCGGCATCAGCCTGGCCAGCGCGCGGCTGGGCCTGGTGCACGGTCTGGCTCATCCGGTCGGCGCGGCCTACCACATTCCACATGGGCTGGCCTGCGCCATTCTGCTGCCGCACGTCATGCGCTTCAACCTGGACGCCGCAGCGCCCAAGTACGCTCTCCTGGCGGCGGACATAGGCCTTGACGCCGCTGACCAGGCCGCGTGCGCACGTGCTTTGCTCGAATGGGTCGAAGGCCTCTGTCGCGACCTGGGCGCAGCACGGCCCCTGGCTGAGTTCGGCGCCGCCGAGGATGACATACCGGGCACGCTGCCGGCCGCCCTGGCGTCCGGCTCCACCAAGCATAACCCGCGTCCGGTCAAGCCGGAGGATGCCGCCGCCGTACTGGGCGCGGCAATCGCGGGACCGAGGTGATCACATGGAAAAGGTGAACGAACACGACTGCACCTTCCGCTTCGGCGATCACGGCCCCAAATACTTCCTGCGCGGGCCCAACCTGGAGTGGGGCGTCATCGTCTTCCGGCCCGGGCAGGAGCTGGGCCCGCACAAGCACGCCGAGGTGGAGGAGACGTTCTACTTCGAGGCCGGCACTCCCAAGGTGATCGTGGATGAGGCCGAGTACCGCGTGGTGCCCGGGGACGTGTTCCGCCTGGAGCCCGGCGAGGCGCACAACATCGTCAACGATTCCGACGCCGACACCCGCATCATCTTCATCAAGTGCCCCTACCGACCCGAGGACAAGATTGCGCTCGGCGAGTAGGACTCCGCCCAGGCACCGACTATGAGCCGCGAATCAGACGTGCTGGCCTCGTTGCGGCCCCTCCTCGGCAGCGACCGCCTCTGTTCCTGCGGCCGACGGCACGTGGTGGGCACGCGCGAGGTGCTAGTCGAGCCGGGCGCCATTGGCCACTTGCCCGACCTGGCCGGTCGGCTTGGGCTCGTCGGGCCCTGCCTGGTCGTCACGGACGCCAACACGCGCCGCGCAGCGGGCGGGCAGGTCCTCGACGTGGCCGCCAGCGCTGGCCTTGGGCCGACCGAGTTGATCGTACAGCCCCAGGACCCCAACCAGCCCCTGGAGGCCACCGAGCAAGCGACGTGTGAGGTGGAAGAAGCCCTCCGCCACGGGCCGAGGTTCGCCATCGCCGTAGGGGCCGGCACCATCAATGATCTGGTGAAGCTGGCCTGTGCGCGTCGGGGGCTGCCGTACCTGGCTGTCCCCACCGCGCCTTCGATGAACGGGTACCCTTCGGCCATTGCGGCTATCTCGGTCGAGGGCCTCAAGCGCACCCTCCCCGCCGAGCCGCCCGTGGGCATCATCTGCGACGTGGACGTCCTGTGCGCAGCGCCGCCGGAGATGATTGCGGCCGGCTACGGCGACCTGCTGTCCAAGGCATGCAGCAGCGCGGACTGGAAGATGGCGCACCTGGTGCGCGGCGAGTACTTCTGCCAGGAGCCAGTCGCAGTCGTGGAGGCTGCTGAGGAGCAGTGCCGCGCCAGCGCGGCGGCCATTCGGGCTCGCGAGCCGCAGGGCGTCGCGCTGCTCACGGCCGCGCTGATCCAGTCAGGCATTTCCATGGCCATGGCGGGCTCCTCGGCCCCCGCCTCCGGCGGCGAGCACCTCATCTCGCACTACTGGGACATGACTGCCCCGGCGCGCGGGCGACGCCACGACCTGCATGGGCGCCAGGTCGCCGTGGGCACGCTGGTCTGCGCGGCGCTGTACGAGAAGCTGCCAGAGCGCCTGCCTCACGTTGACCTGGACCAGGCCCTGACCCAGCGACCTGGCTTCGACGCTGTCGCGCAGGCCTCACTGGATCACTTTGCGCCTTTGGTGGGCCAGCCGACCGCGGGACTCATCGTGGAGGAGCTGCGCGGCAAGTACGAGTCTCCCGAGCGCCTCAGGGAGCATCTGTCGCCGCTGCTGGCCACCCCGGAGGCCTTCTGGCGCGAGCTGGGCCCCATACTGCGCCCTGTGGGCGAACTGCGCTCCGCCCTGATCGCTGGCGGCGCCCCCACCACCATCGCCGACCTGGGCATCTCTGAGGACGAGCTGCGGGCCGCCTTCCTGCACGCCCGCGACATCCGCAGCCGTTACACTGTCCTCGATCTCGCCTCTGACCTGGGCCTGCTCGCTGAGCTGTGTGACGAGGTGCTGGCCGCCAGCGGGACGCTCGGGTAGCGCCGCGACGATCGGAACGGCCTTGCCGACCGTGCCTCTGCCACCCAGGTTGTGCGCACCTAGCGCTGGGCGGTCGCCGAAGCGCCCTACGGCGCGCAGGCGCGCCATAGCCGCTATGGCGACGGCGCGAGGTGGTGAGAGTGCGCGGCCATGCCGACTCGCCCATACCCCCGTCTCGTGCTACGTAGCGAAGCTACTTCGCAGAGTAGCACCAGCGCTAAGTCGGCACAACCTCAAGTCGCGCAACGCACCCCGGTGAGCTGGCCCCCTTGACTATATGAGTAATGCCGGATATACTCTCCCACATGGACGCCGAGCAACTTGACGAACTCAGCGACGTGTTCGCGGCTCTGGGCAACCCCTTGCGGCTGCGCATCATCGAGGTGCTCTCCCAACATCGCGAGCTGTGCGTCTGCGAGATCGGCGACCGCCTGCCGGAGCTGTCGCAGTCCGGCGTGTCGCGCCATCTGGCGGTGCTGAAGAACGTGGGCCTGGTACGCGACCGCAAGCAAGGGCTGTGGGTCTTCTGCTCGTTGGATCTGGAGAGGTTGGGGCGGCTGCCGCTGGGCGTGCTCAGGCAAATGGCTGAAGACGCCCGGCACGCTCCCGAGGAGGAGGCTGCCGCGCGGGTGGCGGGACGCACCGGGGCCCGGCGGCGACCAGAGCGCAGCCAAGCGCCGGCTGAGCGCCTGGAGTTGCTGGCGAGTAAACCGCTTAGGAGGTGACCCCCAGTGGAGGGTCCAGCGAAGAGATCGGGCTTGTTGCTGTGCGTGTGCCAGGGGACGTGCCCCTCATTCCAGGGCATGGACATTTTCGAGGTGCTGAACCGCGTCCGTAGGGAGGCGTTGGTGGACTGGGTCGGCCTCCACCCCCAACTGTGCGCGGACGACGGGGACGTGTTCTTGCAGGAGCTGCTCAAGGGGGCGGATGTGGATACCCTATACGTGGCCGGATGCGACCCGCGCATGCAGGCCAAGCTTTTCCGCGAACCCTTTGAAGCTATCAACTTCGACCGCAACCGGCTCAAAGGGGTAGACATACGGAACATGGATACCGACCAAGCAACGGAGGCGATCAGAAAGCTGATCGGAAAGGCGGAGGGTGAGTAGTGATATGGCCAAAAACTGGTACCCCGTCATTGACGAGAGTAAGTGCGTTCAATGCCTGGAGTGCGTTGCATTCTGCCCTCACGGAGTCTTCGAGGAACGCGACGGGCACCCGCCGGCAGTGGTGGCGCCGGAGGAATGCGTCGAGTTCTGCCGAGCGTGTGAGAAGCTCTGCGATGCGGGAGCCATCAGCTTTGCCGGGGAGACGGCCGAGCGGGTCCGGGCGAGAGCCGAAGCCGAGGCGGTAGGGGCGCGTGAGGGCGGCGCTACCGTTCGCGTGACGGTCTACGGGCCCGGCTGTGCCAAGTGTCAGAAGCTCGAAGAGAGGGCGCGCCAGGCTGTGCAGCAGGCAGGCGTGGACGCCGAAGTGGCCGAAGTCAGCGACATCAGTGAGATGGCCAAGGCTGGTGTGCTCATGACGCCGGCTCTCGCGATCAACGGCAAGCTCGTGGTGTCAGGCAAGGTGCCTGCGGTCGCAGAGATCGTGACGGCCATCATCAACGCCGCCGCCGCTCCCTCCCGGTAGGAGCGACGTCTCGCCGCGATTGCGACGGGGGTCCACCTATGTCCGTCATCACGGTGCAGAAGGACCGGATGGAGATCGAACGCCTCCTGCGCCAGGCCCAGCCCAGGGCCCTGTACGTCCTGGGCTGCAACAAATGCGCCAAAGCCAGCGGAACGGGGGGCACAGAGCAGGTGGTGGCGATGCGCGAAGCCCTGGCCGCCCACGGCTTCCCGACCATGGCCGCCGACAGCGCGCCCCTGGCCATCGAAGACGGCGCCTGCGATCCTCAGGCCGTGCAGAAGGCCGCCCAGCAGCTCCGCCCGCTCGGCTTTGACACGCTGCTGGTGCTCGCCTGCGGGGCCGGGCTCAAGTGCGTGCACGACGCGCTGTCCGATGTCACCATCGTCCCGGGCGTCAACACGCTGGGGCCGGGCGTCACCGACAAGCTCGCGTGCCTCGCCTGCGGGGACTGCGGATTCGAGGACGGGCGGTGCAAGCAGGTCGCATGGCTGCAGCAAGCCTCCGTGCGACTGCAGGAGTCGTATCAGCCATGACGTCGCGCCAAGCTGCCGAGGCAATCACCGGGATTCTGGGCCTCCGGTGGGCCCCGGTGGCGGTCAACTTCGTCCCCGCCGGGGCGGCGCTGCCCGCCTTCGAGGCGCCACCGAGACGCCGCTTCTGCCAGATCCTCATGGAGACGCGACGCGGGGAGAAGCGTCTGCTGACCGCCGACAACGTCTCCTGTCCCGCCGTCGCCGCAGCCTTCGGCCTGAAGCCACTACCGGAGAAGCTGTCCTCCGGCGAGATGCTGGTGGGCTTCGGCATCTTCGCGACGGCTCAGGCGGGCCAAGCAACGATCCAAACCATGCCGCGCCTGCCTCAGGGCCAGTATGCCGGCGTTGCCACGTGTCCGCTGGAGGAGGCCCAAGGCGCTGTCGACGTCGTCGTCCTCGAAGCCCTGCCCGAGCAGGTGATGTGGATCGCCCTGGCCTCCGTGCACGACACCGGCGGCAGGCTCGACTTCAGCACCGGCGTGCTCCAGGCCACCTGCGTGGACGCCGTTGTCGTGCCGTTCCGTCAGGGCAAGCTCAATGCCACGCTCGGCTGTTACGGATGCCGGGAGGCAACTGACCTGGGAGACGATGAGTGCGTGGTCGGCCTTCCCGGCGAGATGTTGGATCGCATTGTGACAAACCTTGGTCGGCTGGCGGATACGGCGATCCCTCGTGTCCGCAGCAAGGCCACATACCGGCGGCTGGGCGACACAGGTGCCTGAAGGCAGGGCCGCTAGGCGTCCCGCCCAAGCCTTGTTCCCCCGGGCGCCGGCCCAGCGAAAGGAGATCGTGTCCATGCCCCAATGCGCACAACGCAGTTTCTCTCTCGCGGTACTCGCCCCGCTGGTTGCACTGCTCTGCTCTGCACTGGCGCTGATATTGGTGGCCGCGTCGGCACGCGGCCAGGTGGGCGCGGCGGCGCAGAGGCGCGCCGAGAGCACCGCCTGCGGCGTCGTGGAGATGAAGGAGCTCCGTCTGTCCGAGGGCACGGCCCTCGCCGTCGAAGTCATCGGCGCGAACGACCGCCCCCTCGCCATCCTGGTGAGAGCGCCCAAGGGCTTCGTCGTTTGCGCCAACTTCGATCTGAAGGCGCTCGAGTCGCGAGGCGTGGCGGCTGCCTCCGTCCAAGGGCTCAAGGCGATAGACGACGTGCTGCAAGCGCGCATCGTGGGCACCACGAAGCAGGCTCGAGGCCTTGGGATCACGGCCGGCATGTCCGCGCCGGATGCCCTGCTCAAGCTCATGTAGCCATGCGAAGGCGAAAAAGCCTCTCGGCCTGCCTCGTTCTACTGTTGCCCGCTACCCTCGGGCAAGGCGGCGCCTCGTGCTCGCCGGAGGTCAGCAGCTACATCCAGTGCCGCTGGACTGTCCCGCAGGGCGAGCCCGACTACCTCAGCCTGCGTCGCCTCAAACTGACCCTGGAGGGAGACGCCGACAAGTCCAGCCGCTACTTCGTGCAGATGTTCTACAAAGACAACAACCGTAGCGCCAGCGACGGGCAGCTCTTCGTCCAGGAGGCCTGGATGCGCTGGCAGGTCGGCCGCGGTCGGGTCACCGTCGGGCAGTTCAAGCCGCCCTTTGGCCTGGAACGGTTCACGGCGGACTGGGACCTGGACACCATTGACCGCTCGCTGGTCACAGACGCGCTGATCCCCGACGGCAAGCTCAATCAGGGCCGCTCCTTCGCCCGCGACCGCGGCGTGCAGTTCGATAGCCAGACTCCGGACGGCCGCCTCTGGTGGGCCTTCGGCTTGTTCGAAGGCCATGGTGCCAACACCAAGCTCCGCAGTCCCGCGCCCCTGCTCGCCACGCGCCTGATCTGGACGGCGGCACAGAACCGGACCCTCACGGCAAAACTGGGCGCGGCTTTTTCGACGCGGGACGAGCGGGACATGGATTTCAGCCGCGCCCTTCCCGGCAGCGCGCCCCTCGGTTACGCCCACTTCGCCGGCCGCGACACTCGCATCGGCCTGGAAGCGGCGCTCGATTGGGGGCGGACGCGCTTCCGCGCCGAGTACCTGCGCGCCCACTTTTCGCCCGATACCCCGAGCCAGCCGCACCTGCGAGCCAGCGGGTACTACGGGCAGCTCTCGTACGCCGCGAGCCCCCGGCTCGAGGCCGTGCTCAAGCACGAAGGCTTCGACCCGAACGAGGCCGTCATTGACCGGTGCGACGTCCGCCAGACGACTCTGGGCCTGACCTATCTGCTGCGCGGGCGCCGCGACCGGATCCAACTCAACTACGTCCACAAGCGCGAGCCCGTTGCCCCGAGGGACAACGACGCCCTGCTGCTGCAAGTCCAGAAGTTCTTCTGAGCTGAGGACGTGAAGGAGTGAAGTCCGTGAGCATTTTCGCCTACACGCCGGTTCACGTCAGGGCTCTGGGCGGTCTCCTGATCGCGGCAGTGTCGGTGGCCCTGGCGGGCCTCGTCCTCGCCCAGGGAAGTGCGGCCAGGCCGCCTCGGGTCCCCGGCGTCTGCCCGCCCTTCTTCCTGCGGGACGAGGCTGGGCGCATTATCAACCCCATCACGGGCGAGAACGCCGAGGCGCCCTACAGCCCGAAGCAGACCTGCGGCGCCTGCCACGACTATGACACGATCACCGAGGGCTTCCACTTCCAACAGGGCAAGGGCGAACAGCCCACGCCCGAGGAGCAGGAGCGCTACCGCTGGGTCTCCTCGCCCGGCGACTACGGCGGCCCCTGGTGCAGCCCGGCGCCCCTGTACCGCCAGTTGGCGGCCAAACACAACACCAACGCGCGTCTGATTGACATGACCTCCTTCGAGTTTGTGACCCAGTGCGGCGTCTGCCACCCCGGCGGTGGGCCGCTGGAGCTTGACTGCGAGGGCCACCCCTACGATCGGTACATGACCCAGCATGGCCTGAAGCCCGGCGCCGACAATGGGCTCGACGGCGACTACTACCAGGCCCGGTGGTCCGAGACCGGCGTGGTGGAGGCCGACTGTCTGCTCTGCCACTTGCCGGAATACGACTATGCTGAGCGCACCAGGCAGCTGGAGGCCCTCAACTTCAAGTGGGCCGCCACCGCCGGCAGCGGCCTGGCCCGCGTCACCGGCAGCGTCCAGTCCGGCGAGCCGGTCAGGGTCGCCTACGATGCGGCCAAGTTCGGCGAGGATGGCACCGTGGCCCCCCACATCGTGCCCGAGCCCCGCAATGAGACCTGCCTGCACTGCCACGGCAAGCCAGCCTGGAAGAAGCGGGGCGCCTCGTTCAGCCCGCGTACCGACGTCCACATCCGCGCTGGCCTGCGCTGCACCGACTGCCACCCGGCCGCCGGCAACGCCGTGGACGACCGAGTCCGTGGCCCGGAGGTGCACCAGGTCGGCAAGGGCGACGACCCCGGCGGCCACGTGCGCGACGACTTGGACAACACGTGTCGCGACTGCGCCGACTGCCACACTACCGGCTACCTGGGCGCGCCCACCGCAAAGCACACCGCCTTGCCTGCCTCGCACCTCGACACCATCGCCTGCCAGACGTGCCACATCCCCTTCCGTTACGTCACAGCCGCCCAGGTGCAGGTGAGCGACGTCTTCAACGCCATGCCCTTCATCACGCCGCCCGGCAAGCGCGTCTGGACCTTCTACGACGCGCTCATGAGGTACTGGAACCACTACGGCGAACTGCACACCATCACCCGCGACGATCAGCCCACCGATCCCTTCCGCCCCGTCCTCGCCCGCTACAAGGGCAAGATCTGGCCCGTCAACCGCGTCCACAGCGCCTGGCCGGGGCTGAGGGAGGCGGGCCAGCCGGGCCTCAACCAGCCCTTCATGAAAGACGTCTTCATGATGTGGCAGACGCACAACCAGGACCCGGCCAAGTACCCGGACCTGTCGAACATCCGCGACGACAACGGCGACGGCATTCCCGAGGTCAACCGGCCAGAGGAGATTGACGCCCTCATCAGCTCGGTCCGCGCCTATCTGACCGACACGGGCTTCGACCTGACGGGCCGGCAGGTCGTCTGGGTCTACAACGACCGCGTGTACGAGTCCGGCAGTCGCTGGGAGATGCTGCCCAAGCATGACTACGAGGCTTCGCCCTACGCCTCGGTGCACAAGTACAGCCACGACGTGGCGCCCGCCCGCGCCGCCCTGGGCGTGAACGGCTGCGGCGACTGCCACGCGGCCGATGCGCCGCCGCTGTTCGCCCAGGTGCTCCGCTACCCGTTCGGCGCCGAGGGCAAGCCGGTGACTGAGCCCCAGTACCGCCTGCTGGGCTTCGATGCGGACACCGTCCGCACCCTCAACGCGGCGGCCCAGGGCGCCCAGGAGGAAGGAACCCTACCGTGAGCCAGCGACGCTACAAGACAACCGTGGTCCTCGTTGTGATCTTGGCCGTCATGGCGGCTGTGACGTGGAAGGTCAGCCAGCGCGAGGCGGCCCGGCGCGCCTCCGACGCCGGGCGGCCGGTCGTTTCCGTGCCATACGGCTCCGGCCGCACGTCGCGCCAGACGACCTCCTCCACAGAGCAAGCCGCCGGCCGCGCCCTGCCGAAGCTCATTGACCTGGGCCGCGGCACGTGCATCCCCTGCAAGGCTATGAAGCCCGTGCTGGAGGAGGTAGCAGGCGAGTACGCGGGCCGCGCGGAGGTGCAGGTGATTGACCTCACAGAAGCCCCGGACGCCGCCCGGGTCTATGGCGTGCTGGTCATCCCTACGCAGATCTTCCTGGATGACCAGGGCAAGGAAGTCTTGCGCCACGTAGGCTTCATGTCCAAGGAGGACATCGTCGCGCAGTTCCGCGAGATGGGCGTGCGTTAGGCCCCCTTGTCATGCAGGTGTGGCCACTCCAACAATGCAGGACTTGGCTGCCCATATCGAGGCCGTTATCCATCAGGCTCCCTGGCTCGCGTTCGGTGCCGTGTTCCTGGGCGGCCTGCTGACAGCGTGCAATCCGTGCGTCTTGGCCATGATTCCCCTCGGCGTCGCCTACGTGGGCGGCGCCGAAGGTGCCAGTGACTGGAAGCGCGCGCTTGGCTTCAGCTTCTGCATGGTGCTGGGCCTGTCGGTGGTGTTTGCCGTGCTCGGCGTTCTGGCCAGCCTGCTGGGCACTGCCGTAGGTGGGAGCAGTCGGCTCTGGAGCCTTCTGGTGGCGGGCGTGTGCCTGGTGATGGGCTTGCACCTGATGGAGGTGCTGAACTTCCCGATCCCCGCCGTCACCCGCGTTCAGCCGGGTGCTCGCGGGGCGCTGGGGGCGTTCCTGCTCGGCGCGCTGTTCGGGTTCGTATCAACGCCCTGCGCCGGCCCCATCCTGGTCGTGTTACTTGCCTACCTGGGCACTCACGGTGCCAGCCCTCTCTACGGCGGTGGCCTGTTGCTCACGTATGCCCTGGGCCACTCGGCGCTCATCCTGGTTGCCGGCACCTCGATGGGCATCGCACGGGGGCTCATGACCAGCGCCCGATTCCACAAAGCCGTGGCGATCACCAAGAAGGTGGCCGGCGCCGTCATCATCGCCGTCGGGGTGTACTTCGTCTTGCAGGCTGTCTGATTCACGAGGAAACACGAATGGAGACCAAAGTAGTCTCGCGCCTGTCGCTGCTGGACCGCTACCTGCCCGCCTGGATCGGCCTGGCCATGGCGGCCGGGCTCATCGCCGGCCGCGTGGTGCCCAACATCAAGGCTGCCTTCGATGCGGTGAGGATTGGCACGGTCAGCCTCCCCATTGCCGTCGGCCTGTTGTGGATGATGTACCCGGTGCTGGCGAAGGTCAAGTACGAGGAGGTGCCCAAGGCCTTTCGTGAGTGGAGGTTCATCTCCCTGGCCCTGTTCGTGAACTGGGTAGTGGGGCCGGTGCTGATGTTCGGCCTGGCCTGGCTGTTCCTGCGCGACCTGGAGCACTACCGCAACGGCGTCATCCTGGTGGGCCTGGCCCGCTGCATCGCCATGGTGTTGGTCTGGAACATGCTGGCGGGCGGCGACGCGGAGAAGTGCGCCATCCTGGTGGCCCTCAACAGCCTCTTCCAGATCCTCACGTACTCGCCCTACGCCTATCTGCTCATCGGCGCGGCCAACATCAGCATGTGGGCCATCGCCAAGAGCGTGTTCATCTTCCTGGGCATCCCGGTCATCGCCGGCTTTGCGACGCGGACCGTGCTCCGCCGTCGGCGCGGCGACGCGTGGTACGATGGGGTCTTCATGCCCAAGTTGGGCCCTACCGCCATGGTCGGCCTGCTGTTCACCGTGGTGGTCATGTTCGCCATGCAGGGCGACAAGATCATCGCCAATCCGCTGGATATCGTCCGCATAGCCCTCCCGCTGGCCACTTTCTTCTTCCTGGTGTTCGGCATGACGTTCTTCGGGGCTTGGCTGCTGCGCTTCCGCTATCCCGAGACCGTTACCCTCTCCTTCACCGCCGCCAGCAACGACTTCGAGCTGGCCATTGCGGTGGCGGTGGCGACTTTCGGCATCGCCTCCCCCGAGGCCCTGGCCACCGTGGTCGGGCCGCTGGTGGAGGTCCCCGTGCTGCTGTCGCTGGTCTACATTGCGCTCTGGCTGCGGCCGCGCCTGTTTCGCGCCGCCTAGCTGCGATTCGCCCCCTGCTGCCCCCATTGGCCCCACATTGCCGCAGACACGCACGCAGGAGCCCCGCCTCGGAGCAGGAGGAGCCGTCCCCGGCGGCGTCGAAGCAGCGTTTGCCAGGGGAAGGTGGGTGGGGGATGAGATTGGGCCTGCCGCAAGTGGCGAAGCAGCACGCCACAGACAAAGCCGTGCAGGGCCTGCTGTCGCTGCTTGCCTCCGACACCGACCGGAAGGCTCTGTGGCTGGCCCGGCAGGCAGAGAGAATCGCGCCGGAGCAGCGGCAGAAGGAGCAGGTGCGGTGCGTGGCCGACCTCTTCCGGGATGGACATCCCGCGCTGAAACTGGCCCAGCGGGTCCTCAACGAGGCGCATCCCAATTGCGGGGCCAAGCTGGCGGCCAACCTGTTCGTGCGCAACTCGTGGTCGAGTGAGAAGCGTGTGCCGTACCTGTTTGGCCAATAGTGACTGGCGCCAGCCATGCTGCGAAGATTCTACACCGCCCTTGATAGCCTGCTGGTGGGGGTAGTCCTGCTCCCTCTGATTACCAGCCTCGCCTGCTGGCGTCTGGCGAACTCCGGTTTGCTGAACTGGTTTGAGCTGCCCAAGCTGTTCTCACGCCTGAGCGCAGTTGAGTGCGACCAGACCAAGGACCCGGCCTTGGTGCTGTTGGCTAAGGACTGGCGGCTGGCCACGCTGGGCGCCTATCGGCGAGAACAGTACGGTGCTCGCTACGGCAACAGCGACCAGGAAGCCGGCCGCGGCGCGTTGGCGGAGGTGTTGGAGGCTCTGTGCAAGCTCCAGCCACGGGCCATTGTTGTGGACATAGAGTTCGCCCCGGGCCAACCCGGCAGCGGCAGCCAGGCGCTGCTGGCCGCCATAGCCAACCGTGGAGACGTGCCCATCGTGCTGGGCTGCTCGAGCGCTCGGAAGCTGCGCCAGCGAGCCGAGGCCGGCGGCGATCCCTTCGCCGAGCTTGGCTATGGGGCCCTGAAGGAATCGCTGACCTCGGGCGCTCGCACAGTCAGACTGGGCTACACGGAGGTGGCCCGCGACCGAGGCCTGGGCTACCTCCAGCACAAGGAAGTCTTCCTGGTCGGCCTGGTTGACAAGTCCATCGCCTCGCAGCCCGCCTACGGCTTGGCGGCAGAGGCGGTGGCTGCCGCCCGCGGCGTCTCGATACGGCGGAAGGGTGGCGCACTGGAGCTGCCCGCGAAGGGCAACCAGAAGCCTATCGTCATCCCGCTGGATTACTGGCACTCCTACACCATCATCAGCTACGGCGAGACGCCGAAGGGCAATGCTTCCCCCTTCCGGCGCTTCAACTACTGGCAGCTCACCGAAAACAAGCTCTCGGACGAAGACCAGCGCCTGCTTGGCCGGGCCATCGTCTTCATTGGGGATGCCACAGGCGTAGACCGGTTGCCGGTGCCCGGCGGGCGGGAGCTGGACGGCGTGGAGATTCATGCCCACGTGGCCAACATGATCAAAGAGCAGGCCTTCACCAGGTTTGTCGCGCTCCGGTGGCAGGTGTTGGTCTGGTGGCTGTTGGGGACCGGGTCCTGTCTCCTGGTCTACTTTGAGCGCTGGCAGTTCAGCCTGGCGTACGTGGCGGGCATCATCGGTGTCCCTGCCTTCGTCCTCTACGCCATCGCGCACCGGGTGGTTTTCGTCACCTACCCGGCGCTGGCGGTGTTCGTGCCCGTTCTCCTGTTGCGGGAAGTCTGCAAGCAGCGCGTGCGCTAGGTAGCAGACGGTTAGATCGCAGCCAATATACCCGTCGGAGAGGAGGCCGGACCATGAGAGCCGCATACTGCATCGGTTTGCTCAGTGCAATCGTCCTGGGCACACTGGGACTGGCCGCAGCGGGTGCTGCGGACAAGGAGTTGGTGGGGCGGGTGACTGCCACCGTCCCACCGGACACGCCTGCGGCGGTGTCCATCACGCGGCAGGGCGAGACCACCCCGACCACGGTCACCCAGCCGCAGACTGAGGTCAACGGGGGCGACGTGATCACCACCGGCGAGGGCGCAACCGCCCTGCTAGAGGTGCGCCTGCCGGACCTGGGCGTGGAGGCCGATGTGATCGTGAGCCCCCAATCCTCGGTCCAGGCTAACTTCGTCGAGCACTCGCCCAAAGCCCCCAACTTCCTGGTGCGGATCGGCCGGGCCATTATCCGCCTTCTGCGAGGCCGGGCCGATGGGGGGACCCAGACGGTCGCCGCCAGCTCTACGGGCACGGCCTACCAGGTGGAGGCGGCTCGCGATGGCACTTCCACCATAACGGTGTTGGAGGGCGCAGTCTCGGCCGGCTTGCGCGGAGGGCTGAGGCCGCTGGCGGGGCTGAGGCGCGTTACGCAGGCCTCTCAGCTCAAGGTCGGCAGGTTGGGCCTGCTGCTGCCTAACCCGGCTCTCATCACCGACCCGAAGCTGCTGGAAGCTCCACTCAGGGCGTTGGCCACTTACCTACCCAAGCTGGACCCGCACTGGGCCAGCCTGACGGGCCTGCCGGCAGGCCAGAAGCCCGACCAGCGGGCGCTGGACCTGGCCGTAGAGGCCCTGCTGGCCGGCGCCGGACTGACCGGGCAGCAGCGAGACCAGGCCGGCAACGCCCTGGCCTCCCTGGGGCTCTTCAAAGCAGCTACCGACAGCTACGCCGAGGCTCAGAAGCTGGACCCCGCCCTTGCCTCCGCCGTCACGCTCAAGATGGCCGGCGCCAGCTACCTAGTGGGCAATGAGGAGCAGGCCAGCAATCTCCTGACCCAGGCACTGGTGTCGCAGCCGGCCAATGCGCGCGCGAACGGGGCTATGGCCTGGCTGCTGGCGCCCAAGGACCCCACGCAGGCCCAGCACTACCTGAACATGGCCCAGAGCGGCCCCGTGCGCCTGGACACGGCCATCACCAACGCCCTCAGCACGCGCATCCACACGTCGCCGGCTCTGAGGCGCATTGCTCCGCGGCCGGTGACCGAAGGCGGGACCAAGTAGCGGCTATCGGCTGACCAGGCGGGGGCGAAGACCTACGGGCGCCTCGTAGGTTGGGCATTTGCCTAGGCCCCGACCCGCATTGCGGGTCGGGGCCGGCATCCCGACCCGGACCCCCGTGGGTCGGGGGTCAGGGACTTGCCCGACGAGCACGACCGCGCAACTCCTGTGGTGCGACCCGCAACCTGCCACCTGAAACCTGAAACCCGAGGTTCCCCATGCCCAACACCGTGGTCGAATCCCAGCGCGAGCTGCCGGTGACGCACCAGGCTGATGTGGTCGTGTGCGGTGGCGGGCCGGGAGGGTTTGTGGCGGCGGTGGCGGCGGGCAGGAACGGCGCCAGGACGCTGCTCATCGAGCGCTACGGATTCCTGGGCGGCATGGCCACGGCCGGCCTGATGGCCAGCTTCAACGGCTTCCGCAACGAGCGCCCGCCCAACGACCTCCAGACGGTCCAGGGCCTGGCCCAGGAGGTGGTGGACCGGCTCATTGACATGGGCGGGGCCACGGGTCGCACCGCCCATGGCGACTTCAGCGCCGAGCTGTGCAAGGGCCATGCGCCCTACGCCGTGGGCTTCGACCCCGAGGCCCTCAAGCGCGTGGCGCAGGAGATGTGCCTGGAGGCAGGCGTGGAGCTGCTGGTGCACTCGTGGGCCTGCCGGGCGCTGCCGCGAGACGAGGGCGGCTGGTACGTGTGCTACGAGAGCAAGTGTGGCCGCTGCGCGGCTGCGGGCAGGATCGTGGTTGACGCCACCGCCGACGGGGACATCGCGGTGAGCGCCGGCGCGCCATACATGCAGGCCAAGCCCGAGGGCGAGCGCATGATGCCCATGACGCTGATGTTCCGCCTGGCGGGTCTGGAGCCCCAGCGCTTCGAGGGGCGTGTGGGCGGCGTACTGCACGGCAAGACGGGCGTGTTCTGGGGGCCGGGGATCGGCGGCGTTGACGGGACCGATCCCAGGGACCTGACGCGCGCGGAGGTGGAGACCAGGCAGCATCTGTGGCAGCAGGTGGAGGAGATGAAGCAGCGGCCGGGCTTCGAGAATGCCTATCTGGTCGAGACCGCAACTATGATCGGCGTGCGCGAGACGCGGCGCATCCGGGGCGAGTACGTCATCACGGAGCAGGACGCCATCGAGGGCCGCCGGTTCGACGACGTGATTGCCATCAGCAGTAATCCCGTGCCCGGCTACTACGGCAAACGCTTCTTCTTCGAGCACGAGGGCTTCGACGTGCCCTACCGCAGCCTGGTGCCATTAGTGGTGGAGGACATGCTCTTGGCGGGGCGCTGCATCTCGGCCGAGCAGGTGCCGTTCCAGTCGGCCCGCTCCATGGCCCCCAACATGGCCATCAGCCAGGCCAGCGGCACCGCCGCCGCGCTGTGCGTGGAGCACGCGGTGAGGCCCAGAAAGCTAGACGTCAGCCTCCTGCAAAAGCGCCTCCTGGCGCAGGGAGCGGAGCTGCGCAAAGGCTGAGCGGCGCGTCGGGCAAGAATGCCCGACCTACGTATCCCGCTCACAGCAGTCGTTGCGTAGGTCGGCCATTTGCCTAGGCCCCGGCCTGTAGTGCGAGTCGGGGCCGGCATCCCGGCCCCGACCGCGCAAGCGCGTCGGGGCTTAGGGACCTGGCCGACGCGCGTTCTAGGTCCTCCGGCGCGGACGGTGGGCTTTCACCGGGCAGGCCTGGTTGCGCTGGCAGCCGCCGCAGTTGCGCGGGTGCACGTCGCAGCCCAGGTCGGCGGCATAGGCGCCGGCGATCTGGGCGCCGACGGCCCGGTAGGCCCGGTTCCGGCCGCGGGTCACTTCCCCACGGATGTCGGGGCGGCCGTGCCACTCCGCGTGCTCAAGGCCACAGTCGCGAGCGATGCTCACCGCCCGCTGCATCAGGCGAGTGCTGGCTCCTGGGTGCCGCTCCAGCACGAAGTTGGGCCGAAAGGCAAGAAACGCCACGGGCAGGCTGCGGTCCAGGTCGGCCGGGAACCGGCAGATGCGCTCAATCTCCGCCTCGTTGATCTCCGGCACGACCAGAATGCGGTACTCCCAGAGCTGATCCCTGTGCTGGGCCATTGCCGCCGCGTTGCGCAGCACCGGCCCCGAGGGCGCGCCGGTCATGGCCCGATGCACCTCGTCGCTGACGGCGCGGATGTCGAAGGTGACCGAGGTGGCGAAATCGAGAATGCGCCGGAACGAGTCCTCGGTGGCGAAGCCATTGGTGTCGAAGTTGACCTTGACGGCGGGATCCAGTTTTCGGGCCTCGTGGACGACCCGCTCCACGAACGGCAGAGCGCACGTTGACTCGCCGCCGCTGAAAAACAGCCGATCGGCGCTCATCAGGCGGCCGAAAGGCGAGCGGAGCGCGCGCACGCCCTCCTGCGCCAGGTCGGCCGGATCGCGCGGGCCCTCGATAGCCGCCCCGCTGTCGGGGTAGTGCGCGATATCGTAGTTCTGGCAGTGCAGGCACTTGAAGTTGCAGCCGGCCATGAAGATGGTGTAGCTCTCCGGCGGGGCCGGGTGCAGCGTGCACGAGGCCACCTCTGGCAAGGCCACGCGGCAGACCCCCAGCTCCCCCCGCGTGCGGTCCACGCCGCAGTGCCATTCGCAGAGGTGGCAGTCGTGGAGTTCGGTAGCCCAATCGGGTGCTGGCATGATGTGGCCACCGGCTTCTGGTGGTTTCGGCAGGCCTTCGGCCCTTCGACGAAGCTGCCGAAACACCTCCGGCAACGGCCGCGGGCTGACTCGTGCTACGTAGCGAGGCTACTTCGCAGAGTAGCAAGCCCGCGACTACCCACCTCATCGCGGCCCGGCGCGATGCCCCTCACGGCAGGAAGTTGTACATGGGCCGCTTCAGGGCGATGCCTATCAGGCCCCAGCCGGCGCCGGCTACGAACTCGCCCAGGATGAGACCGTAGAAGAAGTAGGTGGCTGGGCGGAACGAGGTCATGCCGGCGTACCGCAGCAGCACCGTCTTGATGAGCCAGGCCACAAAGATGGAGGGCGCAAAGAGCGCCATGGACCAGGATCCCGAGACGGCGAAGCCCGCCGGGTGCAGGGGCCACCAGGCAAACCTGGTGCGCATGGCGGCGAGCAAGACGGTGAAGCCCAGGCCCACGAACGTGGCCACGACGGCCTGCCAGTTGGGGCCTGGGGGAGACTGGAGCCAGGTCGCGAGCCGGCCGAAGGCCTCCACGCCCTTCCAGCGGATGCTGTCGCCGCCGTAGATGTGGGCGGCGTTGAGCAGGATGAGCCAGCCACAGACGATGCCCGCCGCCGCCGCGAGGGTTAGAGCGGCGCTCAGGCGCCGCTGCGAGGCATGAGTCTCGTCCGCCAGCTTCATGGCCTCGATCTGGTGGGGCATAGGATGGCTGCGGTGCGCGCGGTTGAACGACCAGAAGAAGCTGAACATGACCAGGTTGTGCTTGCCCAGCCGCGCCGGCCCCACGAAGTTGGTCATGGCCACCTCGGGACCCGTGAAGTGCAGGTCGTGCACCGGGCTGCCCAGCTCCGCGCGGATGCGGGCGATGGCCACCGAGATGGCCAGGTAGACGAGCAGGAAAACCAGCGCCGCCGTGAACGTCATGCCCGCCGTCAGGCACCAGATCACCAGGCCGACCAACCCCGCCACCGCGCCGTAGAGCGCCCAGCGATAGGGAAGAGCCTCCCGGGCGTCGTCGAGCTGGCGTCGGCCGACAGCAGACAGCAGCGCCGCTCGCAGGTGGTGCCGGTCGGCCCACAGGCAGAACAGGCACAGGGCCATGTAGGCGCCGAACGACTGCTCGTCCACCCAGGGGGCGCGCGGGATGTTGCTCCAGCCCAGGGCCATGGCCCCGATGCGCACGAGCTTCCACACGATGTAGAAGAACCAGCAGCTAAACGCCAGGTCGGTCGGGATGAGGAACGCCAGGCCGACTCCGAACGGCATGACCGCCAGCGGCGTCCAGCCAATCGCGGTCCACGGCGGCTCGCGCACCATCGTGCCCAGGTCGTAGGCCGCGCGCTCGCCCCAGAAGTCGGGCACCTGCGGCCAGATGACGTGCAGCCCGCGCATCAGGTCAATGAAGAAGGCCACGCCGAAGCCTATCCACATGAGGCGGTTGCGGTAGAAACGGGCATCGGGGCGGGTCATCTCTAAGGGTAGCTGAACGATAGGGAAGCTCAGCTTCGCCTCGTCGGTCCACTGCTTGCGGAACAGCGCGTTCAGGCACAGCATCACCAGCAGCAGCAAGAACACGAACAGCCCCCAGGCGCCAATCGCCGGCAGCCACGCGCGCCAGGTGTGCGTCCGCCAGATGGGCTCGCGCGAGTCGTAGTAGGCCTCCAGCGCGCGCTCGTCCGAGGGCGCCGCCCACCAGGGGATGTCGTGCAGGAAGAGCTGCTCGTATCTGTTCTCCGGGCTGGCGTAGTGGTAGGGGTAGGCGACCACGGGCACCAGGGTCTGTATCTGATCCAGGCCGCACAGCGCCGTGGCCACGCTGAGCATGCCGTACACGGTGAGCAGCTCGCCGTGGCGCAGGGCCTTCTCCGGCCGCCAGCGCGCGAACAGCCGGTTGAGCAGCCACACGATCAGCAGGGAGACGACGACGTTGAAGAACAGGCTGACGGTGGCCGGCCGCGACTGGCCCGAGAAGTAGCCGTAGAGCACGAACGCGGCATTGAATGGGATCAGCGCCAGGCCGATGAGCACAGCCCGCAAGGTCACGCCGTAGCCGGTTTGGCGCGTCGCCTCCAAGGGCAGGCTCCTCAGCAGGAGAACCGCAAGCAAAACGCCTGCCACACCTTCCGTCGCAGCACGCGGAGACCTTCATGGGGCGGGCGGCGGTGGTCGCTGACCCAGAGGCGGGGACCACCAGGGCGTGGCGGGTGCTGGGTGCCCCCTTGCCCCTACCCTCAACCTCTGCGGCTGCCCGAAGGGGACAGGCCACCGAGCGCGAACTTATGTGGGAGAGAGTCACGTGGCCGATGAACCCGTCGAGGCAACCGCGATGAACCATAGACGGTCGGAGGTGAGTAGACCAATGAGAATGCTCGTCTATCTTGGCGTCATTCTGTTGGCAGGCGCCGGCGCGCACGCGCAGGTCGCCAATCCGTCGTTTGAGGAGGGCCAGGCGGCGCCCGCGGGCTGGGCGCTCTCTGGTGCGCAAGGAGCCTGGGAGGCTCTGGGGCACACGGGGAACCACTGCGTCAGCGTCACGGGCAGCGGCCAGGACTCCAACTCCTGGAACCTGGCCGGCCTGCTGTGGCAGCCGGACAGGCTGTATCGGCTCAGCTACTGGGTGCGGGTAGCGCCCGGCGCGGCCGACGGGTGCATTGTCTCCGGGCCCTCGTTCTGCAACCGCGACTTCCAGGCGGAACAGGAGTGGACCCAACGCAGCTTCGTCTTCGTCACGCCCCAGGACCTGGCGAACGCCTACCTGCGCCTGGGCCAGTGGCAGAAGCGCGGCACCGTCTACTTCGACGACGTGTCGCTGGTGCCGGTGATGGCCGTCTTCGACCAGCGTAAGGGGATCGCGCTAGGCGAGGGAGAGAGCATCCGCGACGGCACGTACAGGTTCACGCCCGACTGGGGCGGCGAGGGCGCCAACTTCTCGCGGCCGCTGGAGGCATTCACGGCCGGCTTCAACAGCAACCGCTGGCCGTTCGGCGAGGGCAACGTGCTGCAATACCGATTCGCGCCGGGGCCGGAGATGACCAGCGGCACGGTTAGCGCGCAGACCTCCTACCATCAGGCCGGCGAGGCGATCCTCGAGGCCAGCAAGGACGGCGCCGCCTGGACGCAGCTTGGGCGCATAGCCAAGGAAGGCGAGGGCAGCTTCGACGTGCCGCCGGAGCTGCTGCCGGCCCGGGAGCTGCACGTGCGCATTCGCTCGACCGGCAGCTTCCAGATCACAGCCTTCAGCTTCGCGGCGAAGTTGGCCCAGCCGCCGGCAGACTTCACGGGGCAGACGCACTTCGTGGAGGTGCTGAAGTCGCCTGCCGACCTGGACATCCAGATCACCAGCCTGGGCGATCTGCTGCCTGGGCCAGGCCGAGCGGTCGCCGCGACGGTGGCGAACACGTCGGGCCGAACGGCTTCGCTGGTGCTGTCAGCTCATATCCTCGGGCCGGCCGGGGAGGCCGCTGGACCAAGCACGTCGCTGGCCTTGCAGGCGGGCGCGAAGAGCGAAGTGAGCCTGCCCTACGAGGTGGCAAAGGCCGGGCCGCAGGAGCTGAGGATCATGGCCGCCGACGCGGCCACCAAGCAGGAAGTATTCGTGGCGCGTGCGCCGTTCAATGTGCCGGCGCTGTACGCCGCGGATTCGGGCTACCTGCTCCCCTCGCAGCAGCCGCTGGGCGTGTGGTGGATCGAGGCCACCTACAAGATCGCCCGCGAGCGCGCGGCCCCGGCGGAGAGGCGCAGCGCTGTGGAGATCGCCGCCGGGCGCAACGAATACGAGCCCTTCCAGCTCGTGCTGCGGCCGCTGGTGGACGTGCGCGACATGACCCTGACCTGGACCGACCTCAAAGGCCCAGGCGGTGCGGTGATCCCGGCCGAGAACGTGACGGCCAGGCTGGTCGAATACGTGCATGTGGACATCCCCACCGACTCGCTGGGAGCCGTCGGCTGGTATCCCGACCCGTTACCGGACTACGAGGGGCCGTTCCCTTGCCCGGCCAACCAGAACACGCCCGTGTGGTTCACCGTCTACGTGCCGCCGCAGGCGCCGGCCGGCGACTACGAGGGCCGCATCCACCTGGGGCCGGCCGGTTCGGACTTCCCCGACGTGGCGGTCAAGCTGCACGTCTGGGACTTCACGCTGCCCAAGGAGACCCACACCAGGACAGCCTATGGCGTGGGGCTGGATGATGAGTTCCTGGGCCTGAAGACCGGCGAGCAGCGGCGCGCCGCCTTCGACATGTACCTGAAGGATTGCGCCCGCCACCGCATCTCGCCGTATGATCCCATGGCCTACTACCCCATCAACTGGGAGCTGAAGGGGCCGCGCTGGGAGGCGAAGTCAGGGCATCTCAGGCTGGTGTGCGACTACTACCGGGGTGAGTTCTTCGACATATACTGTGACGACACGCTCCTGGGCAGCATCCACTGCACGCTGACCACGTTCGAGAAGCAGGGCGTGGGCTGGGAGGGGACGGGCGCAGGTTGGCCCTCGCCCGAGGGCATCAAGGAGGTGCGGGTCAACAGCAAGACGGACACGGAGTGCGACGTCACCATCGTGGCCGAGCGCAAGTCGTCCAGCGAGGCGAACCGCCGCTTCGAGACAGCGTATCGGTTCACCTTCAAGCCAGGCAAGCCGTGGTTCAGTAGCCAGTTGCTGTACGTGACGAACACCGACACGGTGCCCTTCCGGCTGGACGGTTACTTCCACCTCTTGTCCCCGGCAGACACGCAGGGCGCTGCGGCCCAGAACGGCCCTTGTCATGGAATCTGGACGATGCCGGGCGGGTCGCTTGGCGGCACATGCGGTGAAGAGGGCGCGTTCACGTTTGGCCTGCAAAAGCGCCCCGATGGCGCCTGTCACGGCGACATCAGCCGGCCGGTGGGCGTGTGGCTACAGCCGGGGGAGACGTTCAACCAGCCGCAGCCACAGCTATTCGTCGTCGCGTGGCCCGCTGGCGCGCGCATACACACCGACGCCTCAGGCCGGCCGACCATCAACCCGGAGGAGCCGGTGGCCGCCGGGGCAACCATCCAGTACGTGGAGTCACCCGAGGGGACCGTCACCTACGACTTCACCGAGTTCGACCTCGCCGCCAGCCGCTACCTGGACGAGTTCAAGTTCAACGGCTTCAACTTCCCCTGCCTGCCGGACACCTTGGGCGGGCACGCGCGCTTCACTCCCGAGTACAACAAGCTGCACAAGCTAGTGTTCGGGCCCATGATCAAGCACCTTCAGGGGAAGGGCTGGCTGGACGAAGCCTACTCGTACTGGTTCGACGAGCCGACCGAGGAGCAGTACCCCTATGTCATCGAGGGCATGAAGCTGCTGAAAGAGTCGTGCCCCGGCCTGACGCGGCTGCTGACCGAGCAGCCCGAGCCGCCCCTCTACGGGTACGTAGACCTGTGGGTGCCGGTGCTGAGCAACTACAACGCGGAGCGCTGCCACCAGCGGCAGGCGGCAGGCGATCAGGTGTGGTGGTACGTGTGCTGTGGGCCCGTCGCTCCTTATCCCAACAACTTCATTGACCACCCGGCCATCAACCACCGCATTCGCTTCTGGATGATGGAGAAGTACGGTGTCGCGGGGTCGCTCTACTGGTCGGCGACCTACTACCGGCAGGCCAAGGGAGCGCTGCGCAACCCGTGGGAGAGCCCCATGAGCATAAGCCCGGACGGCGGCCGCTGGGGCAACGGGGACGGCATGCTATTGTACCCGCCGGTGCGCAAGCCCTCGCAGGAGCCGGTCATCAAGCCGCCGGTGGACTCCATCCGCTGGGAGCTGCTGCGCGAGGGCCTGGAGGACCGCGAGTACATGTGGATCCTGGAGCAGCGCATCGCCAAGGCCTCGCCCGACGCCCGGCAGCGCGCCCAGCAGGCGCTCAAGCAGACGGTGGACTCCTTGGTCACCAGTCTGACCGGGTACGAGACCGACCCGCAGAAGCTCTATGCCGCCCGGCGCGTGCTGGCGCAGGCCATTGAGCACCTGGGCCAGTGAGGCAGCGCCCGCAGGCACTGGCCCGCCAGGATTGTGGCCCGTGCCACGGATGCCGCCAGATTGGTGCGGAACTGGTCAGAACGGGTCACGTCAGGCTCTGCGGCCTCTCTGACGAGGGCGCTCCACCGCGCGCCACCGGCGAATCCCTTGCAAAATGCTGGCCAAGTGGGGCATAATACAGCGGGGAGCGGTAGCAGCAGGCTTGCGCAGGGGGACGGCCCATGCAGCGCCGCAGAAGCGGCGCTGGCGGGGCCTCGCGGCCAGCGCCTATTGCCAATACCTTCTGTTGGCCCGTGCTGGCAGCGGCCTTGCTGTTGACGGCTGGGCTGGCGGCTTGCGCGGACGTGCGGGCCGTCTGGTACTTCGACGAGGGCAGCGGCCAGACGGTGGCTGACCCCTCGGCGAACGGCAACAACGGAACGTTGGGTCCAACCGTCGCTGTAGAGACCAACGACCCCACTTGGACCACCGGCAAGTACAGCAACGCGCTTTCTTACGACGGCAGCAACGATTACGTGAGCGTGCCAGACAGCGCGACGCTCGACGTCACCAGCAGCTTGACTATCGAGGCCTGGGTGTCGCCGGCGGTGAGCACGCCTTACGGCTACCTCGTCTACAAGGGAGGGATGTCGGGCGCCAAGGAGACGCCCCTGAATTATGGGCTAAACACGAACGTGTCAGGGGGCCAGACGGTTCTGGAGTTCCGTTTCAGGGACTCCGGCGGGACCTTGCGTGTCTTCAGCGGACTGCAAGGTCTCATCAACACCGCCAACGCCTGGTACTTCGTGGCCGCCACATACGATGACGCCAGCGACTCGGTGGTGCTCCGAGTGGACAACACGACGCAATCATTCACCACTACGGCCACCATGGTGGCCAACGCGGAGCCGTTATTCATCGGCGCTCGAGCCAACGCCTCCGTGTCCTGGCCTGGCCGCATTGATACGACGATCATCCTCAACAACAGCGGCCCCACCAGCGTGCGCTTGGCAGACGTGGGAGCCAGGTTGCTGCGCGGCCGAGTACAGGTGTACTGGCAGACGGCCGTAGAAAGGGATACTGCGGGGTTCTACGTCGAGCGCGCCCCGCGGCCCGGCGGGCCCTGGCAGCGCATCAACCCTGAGGTAATCCTAGCGCGCGCTGACGGCATCGCGCGTGTTGCATACTGCTTTGAGGATGCCCGCCCGCGACCGGAGTGCCGCTTCTACCGCCTGGTGACTGTGAACGTGGATGGCATGGAGGAGTGCTCGCATCCGGTGCCGGTCCGGCGTGAAGTGGGGCTGTGGTTCCCCTGGCCGCCCTGGGCTCCTCTCTCGTTGCTGCCCGGCCTCTGATCTGAAGTTGCCTGGCCGGGCCCCAGCGGCCGCATTTGCCGCCTCAAAGCCTGGGCTTTCGGTGTGGCGTACGTCACGGCCGCACAGTTTTGTGGTGTGTTCGGCTCAGGATAGGGTATAACGCTCCAAGTGCTTTTCGTGGCGAACGCGGGAGGGGAGCCCGCACATGGGTTTTGGCTCTGGCCACGCTGGGTGTCGTCCGCGCCTGGCGGCTCTAGTTCAGCGTCTCTGGTGGTACACTGCGGCGGCTGGCCTGCTGCTTGTCTCGGCGCCTGCCGGTGCCATTACCTTTCCCACCAGCGGCTACCAGACGATGGTGACTGATGCCGAAGAGCCGTCGGTCCCCGACAACATAGACATCCTCAGCGTCGGGTATCAGCACGACGCCACCTATGCCTACTTCGAGATCCGGGTGCAGGACGGCACAGGGCACCGTGCCAGCTTCTCCAGCGATCGGTACTACGTCTACACTGACATCAATGGGGACGGCCACAGTGACCGCCTGCTGCGTAACACCGCGGCGAAGAAGGCGACCCTCGACAACTGGTCGGGCACTCAATGGGTAACTTATGGCTCGGCCTGGTGCGAGGACCCCGACGCCAGCCCCGACAACCACCTTTACCTGGCCTGCTACCTCAGCGACCTGAACAGCGGCAACTTCACGATCATCGCGGCTGCCGAGGACAACCCCAACTTCCAGCCGACCATGCGCGATCCGCAGGACAACCCCAGCCTGAACGACATCACTGGCGACAGCTCGAACCCCACGCCGGTGGTCGCCTCTGACTTTGCGGTTGCGCGGGCTGGCGACCGGCTTAGCTTCCGTTGGCAAGCTGGGGCCGACGCCCGACTGGCGGGCTTCAACGTCTACGCGGCATCGGGCGCAGAGGCAACGCGCGTCAACCTCAACGGCAAGCTGATCCCGGCGCGCCCGCCGCTGGCCGAGGCCAGCTACGTGTTCACCTGGCGAGGCAAACGCCTGGGTGCTCAGCAGTACGAGCTTGAGGCAGTCAGCCTCGACGGGTCCGCCCAGGTGGTGGCGAGGGCCAGCCCTCCGGCTCGCTAGTTGCCTCTCGCGCTGGACCTCCTCTCCACGGCGTCTGCTGACGGGCCATCCCTCAGTTCAGCAGGACATGTGCCGCCGATGGGCGAAGCTTGCTCGCGGTTGTCTCCTCGCGCCCGTCGGCAAGCACGGAGCGACCCGGAGGTAGTCATGCTCCTTGTCGCCTCTTTCGATCCTGGCAAGCTGCAAGCAGCCCACGGCGGCACCATCTGCGCCCACGAGGGGCTGCCGGCACACCCCGACCTCTTCTTTGGCAGTGCCTTCGGCTGCCTCAAACCCGGCATGGCGCAGGAGCCGCTGAGGCAGGAAGGCGTGGCGAAAGTCTACGTGGTGTTCAAGGGAGCCGCCTGCATCGTGGCCGACGGCGAGGAGTACAACGTCAAGGCCGGCGATGTGGTGTTCTTCCCTCCCGGCACCCCTCACCAGGTGCACCACGAGGGCGAGGAGGATTTCGTGGACTTCTGCTTCTGGTGGAGCGTCGGGGACGGATCATCCTCGTCATAGGGCAGCGTAGGTCGGGCATTCTTGCCCGACGGCCTCGTGTCGGCCAGGAATGGCCGACCTACGGGGGCACATTGAGGTGCGAGGTGACTGAACAGTGGCAGACAAGCTGCACCTGGCGCTCATCGGCTGTGGCGGCATCAGCCGCGCCCATCTGGAGGGCATCGTCCAGCTCTCCGACCTGGTCGAGCTGGTGGCAACCTGCGACCTCGACCGGGCGCGAGCGCAGGCGGCTGCCAGCAAGGCCGGCGCCCAGGTGGTATGTGAGAGCTACCACGAGGTGCTGCCACGCGAGGACGTGGACGCGGTGGACATCCTGCTGCCCCACGACCTGCACTGTGAGGTCACGGTGGCCGCCGCCGCGGCGGGCAAGCACGTCCTGTGCGAGAAGCCCATCGCACCCAGCGTGGAGGAAGCCGAGGAGATGATCGCGGCCTGCGAGGCTGCTGGTGTGAAGCTCATGATTGGGTACTGCGAGCGCTACGCCAATGAGCACGCCGCCGCCAAGAAGCTGCTCGATGAGGGGGCGTTGGGCAAGCCGTATCTAATGCGCATAGATCACAACCAGTGGGTCTGGGCCCCCGAGGGCCACTGGCTCAACGATCCAGAGAAGCTGGGCGGCGGGACCGTGGCCGGCTCCGGCACCCACCGGCTGGACTTGCTGCGCTGGCTCAATGGCGAGGTGAAGAGGGTGGCCGCCTTCTTCCACACGACCGGCCTGACCAACGTGGTCGCCGAAGACACCGCCACTGTCATCCTGGAGCACGAGAGCGGCGCCCTGGGCGAGATGATGTGCTGTTGGGCGGTGCGGCAGGGGCCCTGGTATGAGTGCTTCTGGATCTACGGCGACCGGGGCACGCTGCACAATGTCGGCGGCCTCAAGCTGGCCCGCACCAGCCCCGACAAGCCGCCCACCGGCTTCGAGAGCGTGCCGCTGCCCCACGACGACTCCGGCGGGTTCCGCGAGGAGATGCGCCACTTCGCCCAGTGCGTGCTGCACGACCGCGAGCCGTTGACCAACGGCGTGGAGGCCCTGAAGACCCTGCAACTGGTGCAGGCCGTCTACCGCGCGGCCCAGGAGCGGCGGGTGGTGGAGGTGTAGGGCCAGGGGAGGTCCTGCTGATGACCAGCCGCGACGAGAAGCGCAAACGCCCGCGCCTCTCCCGGCGCGACCTGCTCCAGGCGGCCGGGGCAGCCGTGCTGGGGCTGACGCCGATGGGGAGAGGGCGCCTGGCGCAGGCCCAGCAACCACCAGCGGCGGTGAAGCCCATGAACGTCATCCTGATCATCTCCGACACCTTCCGGCGCGACCATCTGGGCTGCTACGGCAACGACTGGATTCACACTCCCAACCTGGACAAGCTCGCCAGGCAGGGGGTGATGTTCGATCACGCCTACACCGGCTCGTACGCCACCGTGCCCTGCCGCAAGGACGTCGTCACCGGCCGCTGGACGTTCCCCTGGACCGGCTGGAGCCCTCTGGAGCGGGACTTCAAGGTCATGTCCGAGGTCATTGGCGCGGCTGGCTACACCACTCAGCTCGTCGTGGACACCCCGCACATCCTCAAGGACGGCTACAACTTCGACCGGGGCTTCAGCGGCTGGCACTGGGTGCGCGGCCAGGAGAGCGACCGCTGGATCACCGACAGGCACTACGGCACCAAGCTGCCCGCCGCGCCCGAGAAGCTGCGCAATCCTGAGAGCACGGTGCCGCAGTACCTGCGCAACGTCTCGCGCCGCCAGACTGAGGCCGACTACTTCGCTCCGCAGACCATGACCTGGGCCATGGACTGGCTGCGGGCCAACTACGACCTGGGGCCCTTCCTGCTGTATGTGGACACCTTCGACCCGCACGAGCCCTGGGACCCGCCCCAGCATTACGTGGACCTCTACGACCCTGGCTGGGAGGGGGACGAGGTCATCTATCCCAAGTATGGCAAGCAGGACTACCTGACCGAACGGGAGCTGAAGCACACCCGCGCGCTGTATGCCGCCGAGTTGACCATGGTGGATGCCTGGGTGGGCAAGCTGCTGGACACTATCGAGGAGCTGGGGCTGTTCGCGAACTCTCTGGTCATCTTCACCACCGACCACGGCTTCTTCCTGGGCGAGAACGGCCTCATGGGCAAGGGCGGCAACCCGCTCTACGGAGTTCTCTCGCACATCCCGTTCCTGGCCCGGCTGCCGGGCGGCCAACAGGGCGTCCGCTGCCAGCACTTCGTGCAGCCGGCCGACCTGCTGCCGACCTTCGTGGACGTGACCGGCGCCCAGGACCCGGGCACCATGCACGGCCTGTCGGTGCGCCCGCTATTGGAGGGCAAGAATCGCGAGGACCGCGCCTGCGCGGTCAGTTCCACGGCGCTGGTGGGGGAGAGGGACCAGCTCAACGGCGAGAGCGCCATCACCGACCGGGAATGGCGACTCGTCTACCGGGGGCCGGAGGGCAAGAGTGAGCTGTACCACTTGCCCGAAGACCCCGGCGAGGAGCACGACCTGATGGTCGAGAAGCGGGGCGAGGCGGAGCGGCTCCTGGAGCTATACGTCCAGTTCCTGCGAGCCATACAGGCCCCCCAGCAACTCCTAGAGCGCCGCAGCAGGCTGCCGGCCTGACTGGGGACCTGCCTACGGGCCTACCTGCCGGTGCGCAAGTAAGCTCGCTCACACGTTTCGGGACCCCGGCGGAATCTGCTCGGAATTGTGAGAGTGTCTACACACCTACGCAGGGACTACGGGGTATCATCCTCCAGATACCCTCCCTTTGACGCAGCCGAGCGCACTCACCTCGGAGCCAGTGAGGCGCTCGGCATCTTTTTTGGGCCCACCCAAACTGCGACAAAACTGTGTGCTACGCCTGAAGGCAGAGCCAGATGAGGTTTAGAGGGCACCCCGAGTGGTTATACTTCAAGTGCCCTCCCTTTCGTCATACCGAGCGCGGGCTCCCCAAGAGTCCGCGCTCGGTCTTTTCGCCTCTAGACCTGCGTAGATGTGGCCTAGGGCGGCGGAGGTGGTGGCGGGGTCGTAGGCACCAGCAGTATGGTGGGGATCACGTTGAGCCCCGTACCGACGGTGACGTTGTAGGGCGGGTCGCCCGGAGCAGGGAAGGGCTGGAAGCCGGCCGCAGCCACGCTCAGGCTGTGCGTGCCGACGGCTACGCTTGTCGAGTAGGACCCGTCTGGCGCGGTGCCCACGTCCTTGCTTCCGATGGTGACGGTAGCGGGATAAACCCCGCCGCTAGTGCGGGCGCTGAGCACCGAGCCCTCGACCTGGCCCGTGGGCGCGGCGCCGCCACCCCCTCCGCACCCGCTGACCAGTAACCCCATCAGGGCGACTACGATAGATGCTAGCATCAGTTGCTGGATATGCCTGGCCATAGCTATCCCCCTGACCGACCTGCCTGCCCGCCGCTAGGGATGGCGGGCGGATGCGGGTGGACCCCGCCTAAGCTGCAGTCACCACGGTTGCCTTCTACTCAGCGCCCCGTGACCAGCCGGCCCAGGCCCTTGGCACGTTGGCCGTCCTCGCTGCTGGCGTGCACCTCGAGGAGGTAGATGCCGCCGGGCGCCAGGCTGCCGGTGCTGCTGCGGCCATCCCAGAGCACGCTGTTCAGGCCCGCCTTGCCGGCCAGGCCCCGCTGCACCTGCCTGATGAGCCGGCCGGCGATGTTGTAGATGGCCACGTCCACGCTGGCCGCTGTGGACAGCGAGTAGGTGATGGTCCCTCCCGCCGCGCCGCGGTTGGCCTGAGCCGTCACTCCGGTCACAGCCAGCGTGCCCGCCTTGGCCTCGCCGACCTCCACCCGGAAGTGCCGCGCGGCAGCCTCAGGACCACTGTTGAACACGTAGTTGCGCTGCGTCCGGGCGTACACGCTGCGCCCGGCGTCCAGGTCCGTGAGCACCACGCCCGTGCCTCGAGGCAGTTCACTCAGGTCCGCCAGGGCCACCGTGACATCGGTATTGGGCATGTCGGTGACCACGGTGAAGTCCCAACTGCGCACGCCGGCAGCCGGCGCGCGCAGGTCGTAGGCCAAGCGCGGGCTCTGGTCGCCCTGCGGCGTGAAGAAGGCGTCCACATAGTTCTGGGTAGGAGGCGGGTTGGGGATGCCGAGCGCCTGGTCCGCCTCGCCCAGGTAGTTGCAGCTATCCCTGGCCCCCTGCGCGCACACAGTGACGGGGACCTTCCAATGCACGCGGAGCGCGGGCGCCTCGGCTGCCGCTACTTCGGCCGCTGCGGCCCCGGCCCCCGGCACGCGCAGGGTGCCGGCGGCGTTGCCGTACACCCAGAAGGCTGCGTAGGGGGGCACTTCGCTGACCGCGTTCAGGCCACCCACGCTGGCGACGAGCATGTAGCCGCTGCTGCCCTGGGGCAGGATCCAACCGAAGGCGTCGGCGCAGCCGGCTGGGATGCCACTGAGTGTGGCCCAGCTCATCGTGTAGGTGCGCGGGTTGCCCAGCAGGTTCCAGCCGAGCGCGATAGGCAGGTCGAAGGGGTCAGTGGATCGCGGCACGACCGCCTGGCACATGACCGGCGTATCTGCCGGGAAGTTCACGAAGAACCCGCGCCCCGGATGCAGATCGAAGGGCGAGGGCGGCACGGGCGGCGGATTCGGCGCCTGCGGGTACTGGACGTAGTTCTGCACGCCGACGTCGAACCGCCAGATCGCCCTGGTCCCGATGATGACGTGCGGATCCAGCGCCGGGTCCACCGGCGTGCCTGGGAACGTCCACATGGTCATCCCGGTCAGGAAGGTGCGCGAGATGGTCGGCGCGGATACCGGCTGAGTGACCAAGGGCCCGGCCGGCGTGGACAGGTTCGTGCCGTCGAAGGCGCGCACCGTGTAGCTGTACGAGTGGCCGCCCTCCAGGCTGACCGAGGTGTCCCGGTAGACGTATTGCAGGGCATCGGTAGCGTCCACCCGGATGATCTCCACCAGGTCGCGGTAGACCACGTACTTGGTCACATCGTTAGCGCCGATGCCGTCGTCCGGCGAGCGGTCCCACTGCAAGGCAACGATGAGCGCGGCGCGGCCGACGGGGGCCAGCGCCAGGTTAGTCGGCGGCCCCGGCGCCATGTTGTCCACCGAGGTCACCGGCCCCGCGGCGGCGACGGTGGTCAGCTTGTTGCCCACGGTGTCCTCGCAAGCGACCGCGTACCAGTAGTTAGTGCCGTTGGTGGTGGTGGTGTCCGCGTACTGCTTGGTGGCCGGGTTGTTGAGGCTGATCAGCGGCACCTTCCCGACTATGCTGGTGAAGGCCGCCGTGTCGCGGTACAGACGGTAGAAGGCGAAATCGGCCGGCGCGGCATAGGTGGTCCAGGTGATGTCTATACTGCCGCCCTGGTCGGCCGGCGTGTCGCTGGCCAAGGCCACCACCAGGTCCGGCGCCTTGTCGTTCACCGAGGTGACCGGGCCGGCCGCGTTGACAACGGGGTCCTCCAGGGCCAGGCCGTTGACGCAGGTCACCGCGTACCAGTAGTTGGTGCCGTCGGTGGTGGTGGGGTCGGTGAAGGTCATCTGGCCGGCTACCGACACCGTGTCTATGGGCACCATGCCCCCGACGTTGGCGAAGGCCGCCAGCGCGCGGTAGATGTTGTAGTGGTCGAAGTCCGGCGGCGGCGTGTAGCCCGTCCAGTCCAGGTCAATCTTGCCGCCGTCGTCACCCGGATGGTCAGCCACCGTCAGCGTGGTGATCTTTGCGGGCGGGGCCAGGTTGTTCACCGACTGCACCGGGCCTGTGGCCACCACGGTGTGGTTCTCGTTGTTGACGACGTCCTCGCAGGTGACTGCGTACCAGTAGTTCACCCCGTCGGTGGTGGTGTTGTCCGTGTACTGCTGCGTGCCGGCCACGTTGATCTGGTGGATGGGAGCCATGCTCGACACGTCGGTGAAGTTGCTGGTGCTGCGGTAGATGTTGTAGCGCAGGAAGTCGGGCGGCGCGATGTAGCCCACCCAGTCCAGGTTGATGGCGCCGCCCAGGTCGGCCGGCTTGTCCGTGGCGGTGAGATTCTGCACCGGCGGCGGCGCCTGGTCGTTGACAGACGTCACCGGGCCCGCATCGGTCACCAGCACTTGCTCGTGGTTCAGGCTGTCCAGCGGCGTTACCGCGTACCAGTAGTTGGTGCCGTCAACGGTCGTGTTGTCGGTGTAGGAGATGGCGGCGGGATTAACGATGGTGGCTATCAGCGTCACCCCGACCAGCGACACGTCCGTTATGTGCGCCAGAGCGCGATAGACCTTGTAGTGGTCCACGTCCGGCGGAGGCACGTAGCCGGTCCAGTTCAGGTCTATGGCCCCGCCGTTGTCGTTGGGATGGTCGGCCGCCGTCAGCGTCACGATGCGGGCCGGGGCCGAGTTGTTCGCGGCGAAGGTGGTGTTGGCGATGTACCAGGCGCCCCACTGCGCGTTGGCGTAGGCGCGCGCCCGCAGCCATACGGTCTCATCGTCGAAGCCGAAGCTCACGCTCCAGGGGTCGGCCGGCGTCATGTCCGTCCCCAGGTCCACCCAGGTGGGGGTGACCGCCGGGTCGTCGCGACTGTAGGACCACTGGATGCGCTCGATCGGGTCGCCGTCGGGGTCAAAGGCGGCGGCGCTCAGGGCCACCGGGTCCTGGTGGCGGCCGCCTGGCGGGGAGGAGGGCGGGCTGGTAGCGCCCTGCACCGTCAGGCTGGCGATGGTGGGCGGCCCGCCCAGCACCACCGTGCTTTCGATGTTGCTCCACGGGCTCCAGTTGTTGGCCGCGTCCTGGGCTCGCACGAAGTAGTCCCAGGTGCCGGCGAGCTGGCCGACGAAGTCCCGGTGCAGCTCCACCAACTGCCAGGAGCTGCTGGGGTTGGCGCGGTTCCTGATCAGGATGTCGTCCGCGTAGAAGCCCCTGTAGTTGTTGAGGTAGTCGGTGTGACAGGCCAAGCGCAGCCGCACCGTGTCCCCGGCGTAAGGGGTCAGATCGAACGAGTCCGCGCGCCAGTTTGTGTCGTACCCCGTGTAGCTCCGCAAAACGATCCAACTGCCCGGATTGGAGCCCAGCTCCATCTCCAGCGACGCGTAGTCGAAGAACGACTCCAGCTCATACCAGCGCCAGATGACCAGTTCGGTGACGCCCGCGAAGGGGATGCCTACGCCGGCGTTGAGCGTCATGGTGTTGTCAATGAAGTCGCCCCGGCCGGACCAGAAGGCGTGCACCGGGCTGTGGTAGCCTGAGCCCGAGATGGTCCAGTCCACCGCGTTGGTCCCCGTGTGCGCCATCGTCCAGTTGCCCGGCCCGCTCTCGGCCTTGTCGCTAAACAGGCTGCTGTGCGGCGGCATCTCGCCCAGTTCATAGGTGCGGATGCCGCTGACGTCGGTGGTCTCTGTCCACTTCACCGTGTAGATGCCATCCAGCTCCGGGTTATCAATGGCCAGCGTTGTGGGCGAGGGCGGCGGGAACCGGTCCGCCGTCTGGTAGAAGGCCAGGAACTCGTCCCACGTGGTGTCTGCCAGCATTTGCAGGTTGACGTACCTGTAGTCGGGGTCAATGGTCATCCCCGGGGGTGGGAAGTAGATGCCCAGGCCCCCGCCGTTGCTGTAGCCATTGCCGTTATAGGTGCTGCTGATAGCGGCCGACAGCGCGCCCAGCAGGTTGTTGGCGGCCGCTATCACCGCCGGGTCGGCGGCGTTTACGGTGACGCGCTGTAGGAAGTAGGCGAACCCCAGATAGGGCTCCACCGAGTAGTAGAGCGCGTTGTTGAGGGGCGCACAGGTCTCGTTCCAGGACTTGTCAATGGCGGGCCATTCATCATTCCGGCTCGTAACCGTGTTGCAGAAGCTGGTCAGTGCCGCGCCCACCAGGGGCATTCGCGTCAGGTCCAAGGCCGTCATGGTCTCGAGCGGCAGGCTGGCCGCGTACTTGCTGACCACGATGTTAGCCAAGCCCAGGCCTGTAGTACCGGCTGGATTCACGTTCAGTTGGGCCATGATGGTATCGTAGGGCCAGCCCTGGGCGGGCTCAAGCGCCGCCGAGGCCACCATGGCTGAGGCCACGTTGCGCATCTCATAGGCTACTTCCATCATGCCGGCCAGGCACACGTCGAAGCCCAGCAGGTCCATCGGGGTGCCGGCCGTCTCCAGAGCGTAGCGAATCTCCCAGTTATAGAGCACGTCGTTGCCATTGGTCTCGTCCCAGCAGCACTCTTTCCACCCGCCCAGCCCCGGTGGCGTCTTCTTGCTGCGCACCTCGGACCTATCTCGCCACCCGCCGCCGTGGTTCCACAGGACCAGCGCGTAGTGGTCGGCCGGATAGCTGCTGACCCCCCACTGCACGAAGTCGCTCAGGGTGTTGGGCGCGCCCATGTCCAGCTCGCCCTGGTCCGAGATCAGGAACGAGTTGATGTTGTTGGGGACCAGGTCGTGCAGCACGAAGTAGCGGCGGGTGGTGATCCAGTTGCCGTTGCTGGTGTCGTAGGAGGGGCTGCGGTCAAACTGCACCACGATGTTGACGTTGGGGGTGGAGCCTACCAGCTCCAGCTCGTTGAAGTCGGCGATGGCCCAGGGCTCCAGGTCGTTGTCGCCGTCCATGTAGATCATGACGGTCCAGTCGCGGAACAGCATGGGCACCAGGATCCAGGTCACGTTGTGTATGCCGTCGATGACGATGGGGACCATGCCCGCGTCCAGCACATTGGAGACCGTCAGCTTGTAGTTCGTGCCCGAGGCCAGCGGCACCACGGTAGTGATCCTAACGGTCTTGCCGTCGGGCTGAAGCACGGCGCCCGCCAGCGGCAAGCCGGGCGCGAACACGTAGTTGACGATGTTCTGGGAGCTGACTGGGTCCAGGAGCTCGGTGAAATGTATGTCTACCGTGTTTGGGCCCACCGCCACGCCGTCCAGCACGAAGAAGGGCGGGCTGGTCCACCAGCCGACATTAGTGACGCCGTTGTCCACAATCACCTCGTTGTCGGCGTCGGCCACGTTGGTCACCCGGATCGAGTAGTAGGTCCCGGCCTGCATGGCGGTGGTGGTGAGCTGGATTATATTGGGGGCGAGCAGGTTGGCGGCCAGGATCACCAAAGGGGCAGGGCTGGTGACCAGGTAGTTGCCGGCGTTCTGCGAAGTCACCGGGTCCAGGTTGGCCGGCGCCGCCAACTCGACGAAGGGCACGTTCACGTGGGTGTTGTTCACGTAGACGAGGCGGTGCGCCCGCCCCAGTTCGGTGGTGCCGGCCACCTCCGGCGGCCATCCCACCACGCGGGCGGGGCCGCCAGAACGCACGGCGGGCGCCTGGGCAGTAAGGGTGACAGTCAGTCCGAGGAGAACGGTAATAGCGAGTGGCCCGGCGATCCAAGAGGTTTTGGACATCCGGATTCCCTCCACTTGACGCTAAGCCTGGAGCCGCCACGCCCGCCACTGCGTTGGTCCCAGGCTGCTGCGCCCCGCGCCGGCTGCGAGCGTCGCGGCCCTTGGACGCAGCTTGCGATGTGTCCAGTGAGGCGCCCTCGGAGGCAACCACACCGCGGCTAGCCCACCGCCCCGGAACAGCCGCACCAGCACCATGACGAGGCTGGAGGCAACACAGTATTGACTCGTGCTTAGGAGACCGGCGCGAGCGGCCACAAAGGCCTCGTGTTCCTGTTCGCCGCCCCGCCCCAAAACCCTCATACTATAGCACGAAACCTGGGTCACGTCCAGGCCCTGCGTGCAAGCCGGCGTCGAGCCAGGCGCAGGCTGTCCTTGACATGGGCTCAGCGCCACCACTATAATCCCCGGACACGCTGCGGCAGTCTCGCTGGGAGGGTCCAACATGCGCATCCGTCTGCCGGCGTTCTGGCCCGTTCTGCCCGCCGTTCTCCTCGCCACTTCGCTTGGCTTGGCCCAGCAGCCTGCCCCGCGTACGCCCCCGGCCGTCCGTATGGTCCCCGATACCAGCCGCCACCCCGTGGCTGTGGTGGGCGGGGAGGTCATCACCAGGGGCGACCTGGAGTCCAGCATGGAGGCCGTCTGGTCGGGCGGGATTCTGCTCAGGATGATCGAGGACCGCCTGATCTGGCGCGAGGCGCGGCGGCAGAAGGTCCAGGTGAGCACCGAGGAGCTGCGCACAGCCATCGTGGCCGAGAAGAGCGACTACCTCAGCGAGGAGGCCTTCCAGGCCAGCCTGCGCGAGCGCCAGCTCAGCTCTGAGGGCTACCGGCTCTGGAAGCATCGGGACCTGGTGCTGGAGAAGCTGCGCCAACTGGACGCCGGAGCGACCGATGCCTCGGCCCAGCGTTACTACGACCAGCACAAGGACGAGTTCACCGCCCCGGTGAAGCTGCACCTGCACCAGATCGTCGTGGATACGGTGGACGAGGCCTACGCCGCCCGCGAGCGCATCAAGACCCCCCAGGATTTCGCTGCGGTAGCGCACGAGGTATCCACTGCCGCCGCGCCGGCCGACCGGGGCTGGCTGACCCGCGAGCAGTTGGGGGCTGACAAGCTCTGGGAAGCCGCCCTCCAGTTGGAGGTTGGCAAGGTGAGCGATCCCATCGAGAGCGGCGGCGCCTTCCACATCCTCATGGTCAGCGAGAAGCAGGAGGCCGGCGTCCGGCCCTTCGCCGAGGTCAAGGAGCAGATCAAGCAGCAGTCCGCGCAGGGGCGTATGCGGAGCGAGGACGGCTACGTTCGCATGCTCCTGCGCGCGGCCAAGGTAGATGTCAAGTGGGAGTCCTGCGCCTGGCTGAAGCAGGCTCTGGACGACCTGCGCCAGATCATGGTCACCCTGGATGGCAGGCGCTTGCCCCTCACGCTGCATCCCCGGCGCCTGGAGGACGGCTCTCTGCTGATCCCGGCCAAGCCCATTCTGCTCGCCCTGGGTGCCGACCTGAAGTGGGACGGCGCCGCCAAAGCCCTCGCGGCGTCTAAGGGAGACAAATCCATCACCGTGACCGTCGGGGCCAGTTCGGCCATCATCAACGGCCGCCACGGCGCCATCAGGAAAGCGCCGCGCATGGTGGACAGGAACCTTTATGTGGAGGCGAGGTTGGTAGTAGAGGCCTTGGGCGGCAGCGTGAAGTGGGACGGGCCCGAGTACACCTTGGCCATCCAGAGCGAGGCTGCGGCGGGCTCGTAGCATTAGCCCCAGGCTGCCCTGCCTGTGGCCGGCATACCCATCCCGCAGACGACGGGCCTCGAGGGCGGAGGCCGCGCAATTTGACTCCCGTGGAAGCCCGCGCACCCCAGGTGGACGCTCTGCGCTTGCTGCGGGAGTGCCCGGACGAGTGCGCCTATGTTACCCTGACCCCCAGGCAGGCCATGGTTGGCGCGATGCTGCTGCTAGCCTCCGCCGTCCTGCTGCTGGCCTGGCCGCTGAAGCTGCTGCTCGTCCTCAACGCCGCCGCCATCCTCTTCTACACGGTGCACAGCCTCTACAAGTTCTACCTCGTCTGGATCGCCATGGGGCGGAAGGTCGAGTTGGGCGTTACGCCGGAAGAGCTGGCCGCCCTCCAGGACGCCGGGCTGCCTACCTACACCATCCTGGTTCCGCTCTACCACGAGGCCCAAGTGCTGGGTCAACTGGTGGCCGGTCTCCAGCGGCTCGACTACCCGGCTCACAAGCTGGACATCCAGCTCCTGGTGGAGGAAGATGACCAAGAGACCATCGCCGCCGCCGGGGCGCTGAAGCTGGAGAAGCCGTTCCGCTTGGTGGTCGTCCCCGACAGCCAGCCTAAGACCAAGCCCAAGGCCTGCAACTACGGCCTGTACCTGTCGCACAGCGACCTGCTGGTCATCTACGACGCCGAGGACCAGCCCGAGCCGGACCAGCTCCAGAAGGCGGCGGCGGCCTTCCTGAAGGTGCCCGAGGACGTCATCTGCCTTCAGGCCAAGCTCAACTACTTCAACCAGCGGCAGAACCTGCTCACCAAGTGGTTCACGGCCGAGTACTCGGTCTGGTTTGACCTGTTCTTACCCGGGCTCACGGCCACCCGCGCGCCCATCCCCTTGGGCGGCACCTCCAACCACTTCCGCACCGAGAAGCTGAAGGAGCTGAACGGCTGGGACCCCTTCAACGTGACCGAGGACTGCGACCTGGGCGTGCGCCTGGCCAAGCGCGGCTACGCTACGGCCGTCGTAGACAGCACCACCTGGGAGGAGGCCAGTAGCAGCCTCTGGGGCTGGATCAGGCAGCGCTCGCGCTGGGCCAAGGGGTATATGCAGACCTGGTTGGTGCACATGCGCCGGCCCTGGCGGCTGTTGCGGCAGCTCGGCCTCAGGGACTTCTGTAGCTTCCAGCTGTTCATCGGCGGCACGGTCTTCTGTTACCTGGTGAACCCCATCTACTGGCTGCTGACTCTGGTCTGGCTCCTGTGGCGCTGGCAGGTCATCGCCGCCGTCTTCGCTCCCGCCTGGGTCTACGGCTTCGGGGCCTTGTGTCTGCTGCTGGGCAACTTCGTGTTCGTCTACCTGATGGTGGCCGGCTGCATGAAGCGAGGCTACTACGATCTGGCCAAATGGTCGGTGCTTACGCCGGTCTACTGGGTGCTCATGAGCATTGGCGGCTGGAAGGCGGCCTTCCAGCTCCTTTCCCGGCCTCACTACTGGGAGAAGACCACGCACGGGCTGGCGGCGCCGCCGTGAAGTGGGCTTAGCACACACATCACCTATACGGGGCGGCCAGAGCAACTTGTCCGACACTCAGGGCAGAGGAGCATCGTGGGAGGGCTGGCTGGCCTTCCTGGCCGCGCTGGTGGCCTACCTGGCCCTGGCCTGGCGCGCGGTCCGCGTCATCGGCCGCGTGGACTGGGAGGCTCTGGCCAGCACCGCCCGCGCCTACGATGCCGCGCACGCCACAGGGTCCATCAACCTGCCCCTGATCGGCTTTGCTGACCCGCCGCTGCCCGTGCTGCTGCAAGTCCCTCTGGTGTACCTCAACAAAGCCTGGGCGACTGAGGGACTTGCCGCCGGCCTGGTGTCGGCCCTAGCCGGGGCGCTGACAGTGGCTGTGCTCTGGAAGCTGCTCCGGGAGGTCGGCGTGGGCGCCGCTGCCACCTGGCTGCTGCTGGTGCTGTTCGCCGCCAGCCCGGTGTGGCTGGCCGCCTGCACCACCGGTTCGCAGATGGCCCTGGTGGGCCTGTTTGCCGCCATGGCAGGCCTGGCGGCGTCGCGCTGGGAGCGCGACCGGAGCTTGCGCGACCTGGTCATCCTGGCCCTGGCAGCCAGCGCCGCGCCCATGGCAGCCTTCGCGGCCTCCGCCCTCCCCTTGGCAGCCGTCCTGGTCGTCTTGCTGCTCCTCGGGCGCGGCCGGCGGCCAGCCGGGGAGGTCGAGGGGACGCTCGTCACGCTGCTGCTGCCTATGGCTTACGTGGTGGGCCTCTGGTTGTTCACCTCCTGGATCATCCTGGGCGACCCGCTCTACTTCGCCCACCACATACCCCGGCCCGGTGTGGCCTGGCGCCTGACGATGGTGGAGTTCGCTCTCTGTGTCGCCCTCTTGGCTTGCTTGTGGCTGGCGCTTGTGCCGCGCTTGCCTCGGCCCCTCGTGGGCCTCCTGTGTGTCCTGCTGTTGGGCACCATCGTGGCTGCGGGCACCAGTACCGAGCCCGGCCAGCCGCGACTTGCCCACGGCTACGGGTTCCTGCGCTCCACCGTCGGCGCTGGCGACGCCCGCACGGTGGGGTCCATAGCCAAGCTCGCGTTGGCCAGCACCGGCGGGAAGCGCGTGCTGGCAGACGGCCCCGTGGACTTCGCCGTGCGCCTCCTGTCGGGCCAGCCCCAGGCCTTCGTCAGGGCCGGGGAGCTGCGCCGGGCCTTGGCCGCCGGCCACCAGCCTCTGGGGGTCGTCTCCTACGTCCTCAGCGAGGGGCCCGGGCCCAGCGCCGAGGTCCGGGCCCTGCTGGCTGGACACCGGTTGGTGCCCATCTGGCGGCATGACGGCTGGGCCCTCTACGAGATTCGCCCGGTGCGCTGACCGCGCCGGAAAAAGGGGGTTATTCCTTCTGCCGAGAAGGTGGGCGCGCACACTCCCTTCGGTTTGACCCAGACTCGTGGAAGCCTTACAATAGGCCAGTCGGCGGCGCACAACGACAGGCGAGGTGCATGAGCAAGCCCATGCGCAGGCGCGAGTTCCTGAAGTCAGCCGCGCTCATGGCTGGCGCGGCAGGAGCCGGCTGCCTGGCCGGCTGCACCACGGCAGAGCAGCGCGGCGTCTACCTGGGCCCGCCGCAGCGCCCCGCGCCAAAGGCGCCCGAGAAGATCGGCAAGTTCCGCGCCGGCAACATCCAGACCGGTGTGGACGTGGCCATCGCCCGCCAAGGCGGGCGCTCGCCGGCCCAGTTGGTCAGGGCGGCCGTCGAGGCGATTGGTGGCATGGCGGCCTTCGTCAAGGCCGGCGATGCCGTGGTCATCAAGCCCAACCTGGGCTTCGCCATGCCTCCCGGCAGCGGCGCCACCACGCACCCGGCGGTGCTTCAGGAGGTCATCCGGCTGGTCAAGGCCGAGAAGCCCGGCGAGATCATCGTTTGCGATCGGCCCATAGACCGCGGCAGCCTCTTCACCGTCAACGGCGCCGACGCGGTGTGCGCGGCCGAGGGCGTGTCGCTGTATGCAGCCCTCAACGATGGCCTGTTCGAGGATGTGATGATCGGTGGCCAGCTCGTGAAGCGCGAACCCATCATCAGGGACATCCTGGACTGCGACGTTTACCTGGACTTGCCGGTGGCCAAGCAGCACAACGCCACCGACGTTTGCGTGGGCATGAAGAACCAGCTTGGGTCCATCTTGCGCCCTCAGGATTTCCACAACTGGGGCCTGCACCAGTGCATCGCGGAGCTGGCCAAGGCTCTGCGGCCCACCTTGACCATCGTTGATGCCGTCTACGTACTGCTGACCGAGGGCCCCAAGGGTCCTGGGTATGTGGAGCAGAAGAACACGGTGCTGGCGGGCGTGGACCTGGTGGCGGTTGACATCGAGGGCGCCAAAGTGGTCGGCTACGGAGTCAACGACATCAAGGAGGGAAAGAACCACCTCCAGTTCGCCTTCGAGTTGGGGGTGGGGGCACTGACGGGATACCAGGTCCGGGAGGTGTGAGTGGGAGCGACCGGGCCCGCCGGTGCAACTTCCGCTGGCCTGGGGCGTCTAAAGCTCGGAAAAGCGCTGGACAGGGCCAGGGGCGTGTGCTATACTTCGTGCTGACTGGAGCACCTGGCCGACGGGCGACTGGTCGCGCGCATGAAGAAGCTGGTAGACTGCGAGCACTGTGGCGGCCGCAAGAACTGCTCGAAGGCCGGGGGCAAGAGTTGTGACGTGTGCCTGGCGGCGGCCGGGCGGCGGCGGCGCGACTGGGCCACCGTCCGTTGCTCGTTTTGCGGCGGCCGGGGGAAGGTGCTGATCGAGGTGGAAGAGGCCTCGGCGGAGCAGGAGCCAGCAGACAGCGAAGCGACAAGCTAGACAACGCGCCTATCGTGGGACGCGATCGTAGCACGACCCTTCTCCAGGGACTGCGCTGTCAAGCGTGATGCAGGAGCCTAGGGGGGATGGTCAGATGCACAAATGGCTGATCGCAGGGGTTACCGCACTCGGCATTCTCGTCTCTTCCCCACTGGTGGCCGACCCCACGCAGGACGTCCCCTTCACACACTGGGCCTACGAGGCCGTGCAGGCCTTGGTGGACCAGGGGATCATCACCGGCTACCCTGATAACACCTTCAAGGGCGACCGGGCGCTCAGCCGCTACGAGTTCGCGGCCGCGGTGGCGCGGGCGCTCGAGGCCATGCCCTCGCCGGAACAGCTAAGGGGGCCGCAGGGCCCGCCCGGCGCGCCCGGGGCCAAGGGCGAACCGGGCCTGAAAGGTGAGGCGGGTCTGGCGGGCGCGAAGGGCGAGAAGGGCCCGCCCGGGCCGGGGCTCACCGAGCAGGAGATCGCCGCCCTCGTCGAGGGCCTGACGAACGAGTTCAAGAACGAGCTGGCCGCCCTGGGCCAGGATGTCGAGGGCACGAAAACCAAGCTGGCCGACCTCGACGAGCGGACGAAAGCACTGGAGAAGTCCGGCCGGCAAGTGCACGTGGGGGGCTCCATCAAGTACCGCCTGGGCATGATTGGCAAGAGCGATTTCTTCAACCAACCCAGCGGCCTCATCAGCGGGGGCTTTGATGCGCTCTCGGCGACTCTCAGCGTGGAGGGAGACATTACCGACCAGGCCTACGGCAAGGTTTCCTGGAAGATAGTGGACGCCCCCTCGGCCTTGGGCCTGTTGGAGGTGAGGGGCAATCCTGACCCCTACTGGCTGGATGAGGCCTGGCTTAGCTTCCACACCAACTGGCTGCATCCAACTCACTGGACCCTGGGGCGGCAATTCCAGAAGTACGGCCTGGGGCTGCTGGTCAACAACGAGCGCCTCTCGCAGCAGGGCGTGCGCTACGAGAGCACCTTCGGCAGCCTGGGCCTGGATGCTTTTGCCGGCCTGGCCACCTATGACGGCGTGTTCGGCACCGGGACGCTGTTCGGCGGGCGGGCGCAATACGCCCAGGACTACTTCGCCCCCAAGTTCCCCTTCGGCTTCCTGCCCTACGACAGTTGGTATCATGGGCCCGTGGTCAACGACGGCTACGTCTCGCTCAGAGCTTCCTATGACTGGGGCGACTGGACGCTGGGCGCCCAGTATCTGGTCACCGGCCTGGGCCAGGAGAATGGCTACAGCGTGGACGTAGCCGGGGAGATCGGCGGCCAACCGATCACCGCCGAGTACGCCGTCCTGCGCAAGGACGCTTTCGGCTACAGGCCTCCCTTGGCCTTCGTGGGCAGCGCGCACGAGAATCCCTACAGCCTGCTAGTCAACCTGGAGCTGTTGCAGGGCCGGCACTGGCGTCTGGACGGCTACTACTCCCACACCGATAACGCCTTCAACACCTACTACAGCACCATTCACCCGTACTACGAGCTGCTGGAGTCGCAGTTCACCAACCCAGGCTACGCCTGGGAGCGCTGGCTGGACAAGCCGGTGGTGGCCCAGAACCTGGAGGCGGCGGGCGGCAAGCTCCGCATAGACCTGGACGACATGCCCCTGGAGCTGGCCTACCATCGTCTGATGGCCCGGGACTACCTCGGGGGCATGGACGGCCCCACCTACAACCAGCTCATCTCCGCACGGCTGCAGAAGGAGGTCGCGGAAGGCGTGCGCGTGGGCCTGACCTATGCCTTCCAGGCCCACAACCTCCCGTTTGGGATTCGCGAGGATCTGGGCGGACAGACCACTATGGGCATGATCATCCCCTCGCCGGCCTGGGGCCCTCCCATCCCGGCGCCCGAGTTCACCCGGGTCAGCCCAGGCCAGCCGGTGGCCTTCGCCGGCGGCGCCTTCCTCTTCCCCGACCTGAATCTGCTGCGCGCGGAAGTCGAGATCACCTTCTAGCCGCCGCGAGCGTATCGTGGACGACGGCATCGGCTCCTGGGAGGTCCCAGGAGCCGTTTGGTCTCGGCGTGCGCACGCCGGTTGACGCTCAGCAGGCGACTTGGTATCATACGGCGTTCTCCGAAGAAAGCGCGCCTGCGAGAGTCTATGACTGGCGACGATCCCCGAGTCATCTTGGCCACCGACTGCGGCAGCACCACCACCAAGGCCATCCTCATTGAGCGCACCCAGCAGGGCTATCGGCTGCGCGTGCGCGGCGAGGCCCCCACCACCGTCGAGGCGCCGTTCGAGGATGTTACCCGCGGCGTGCTGAACGCCATCGCCGAAGCGGAGGAGCTATCCCAGCGGCAGCTTCTGGACGGCGAGAACATCCTGCGCCCGGCCCGCGACGGCAGGGGGACGGACCTGTACCTCTCCACCAGCTCGGCCGGCGGCGGCTTGCAGATGATGGTCTCCGGCGTGGTGCTGACCATGACCGCCGAAAGCGCTGAGCGCGCGGCCCTGGGCGCCGGGGCTATCGTCATGGACGTCATCGCCTCCAACGACAGGCGGCTGCCCCACCAGAAGATCAAGCGCATTCGCCAACTGCGGCCGGACATGATCCTGCTGAGCGGGGGCATAGACGGCGGCACCACCAGCCACGTGGTGGAGCTGGCAGAGATCATCGCCGCTGCCAACCCCCGGCCGCGCCTGGGGCAGAAGTTCCGCCTGCCCGTCATCTACGCGGGCAACACGGACGCGCGCGAGCCCATTCGCGAGCGCTTGGCCGACAAGACCGAGCTTCATATTGTGGAGAACCTGCGCCCCGTGCTGGAGCGCGAGAACCTCCAGCCCGCCCGCCGGGAGATTCAGAACCTCTTCCTGGAGCACGTGATGGCCCACGCGCCGGGCTATGCGCGGCTCATCGCATGGACCGACGCCGAGATCATGCCTACGCCGGCGGCCGTAGGCGCGCTCATTCAGATGGTGGCCGAGGAACAGGGGATGAACGTCATCGGGGTGGACATCGGCGGCGCGACCACCGACGTCTTCAGCGTCTTCGGGGGCACCTTCAACCGCACGGTCAGCGCCAACCTGGGCATGAGCTACAGCATCAGCAACGTGCTGGCCGAGGCCGGTCGGGACAACATCCTGCGCTGGGTGCCCGCCGACCTCGAGGTCGGGAAGATCGGCAACCACATCCGCAACAAGATGATCCGGCCTACCTCCATTCCGCAGACGCTGGGCGACCTGGTGGTGGAGCAGGCGGTGGCCCGCGAGGCCCTGCGCCTGTCGTTCGTGCAGCACAAGTCGCTGGCAGTAGGCCTGAGCGGCGTGCAGCAGGCGCGCACCATCTCTGACGTGTTCGAGCAGACTCTGACTGGGGAAACGCTGGTAGACATGATGGCCTTGGGCCTGCTGGTGGGCAGCGGCGGCGTGCTCAGCCACGCGCCGCGCCGTCAGCAGGCCGCCTTGATGCTCATAGATGGCTTTCAGCCGGAGGGCGTCACCATGCTGGCGGTGGACAGCATCTTCATGATGCCGCAGCTCGGTGTGCTGGCCGCTATCCACCCGCAGGCGGCCACTGAGGTCTTCCGGCGCGACTGCCTCGTCCCCCTGGGCACCTGCCTTGCCCCGGTCGGCCGGGACCGGCCCGGGGCTGCTTGCGTTCGCGTTGAGCTTCGTGGTCAGAGCTTCGAAGTGCGCTGCGGTGAGATGAGGGTCATCGAGCTGGGCCCCGGCGAGACGGCCCGCGCGCGCCTTGAGCCCTCCCGTCGCTTCGACTTAGGGCAGGGACGCGGCGGCGCGCTGGAACGGGAGCTAACCGGCGGCGTTGTCGGGATCATCGTGGACGCGAGGGGGCGACCTTTGGCACTGCCCACGGACGAGGCGCAGCGCACCGCGAGCCTGCGTCGCTGGTGGCGGGCTCTGCGGGCCTATCCGGAATAGCGGGCCACCCTCAGAGGGTCGCAGGGCAAGACAATGGCTCATGCCTACACGCCAGGACTGCGAGTGACCGAGCGGGCGCTCCTGCGCCGGGAGCGGCGTTTGCCCCTGGCTGGCACGGTCCACGTTGGGCAGGGGGAAACGGTCAGCGCGGAGCAGGTGGTGGCCAGCACCCAACTGCCCGGGGACGTGCAGGCCCTCAACGTGGTGCAGCGGCTGGGACTTGACCCGCGGGAGATTCGCGATTACATGCTCAAGTCCGAGGGCGACCCGGTGGAGGCTGATGAGCTGCTGGCCGAGTCCAAAGGCCTCTTCGGGCTGTTCAAGTCGGCGGCCAGGTCTCCCGCACGCGGCACCATTGAGAGCGTATCGGACGTGACGGGGCAGGTGCTCATCCGTGAGCCGCCGCAGCCGGTGGAGATAACCGCCTACGTGGGCGGCACTGTGGTCGAGGTGCTGCCGGACGAAGGAGTCGTAGTGGAGTGTACCGGCGCTCTGGTGCAGGGCATCCTGGGCGTCGGCGGCGAGGCGCACGGACAGCTGGTCGTGCGCGTAGATGCGCCTGGCCACCCGCTGCTGGCGGCCAGTCTGGACGAATCTTGCCGGGGCAAGGTCGTCCTGGGCGGCAGCCACGCCGAACTGGAGGCTTTGCGGCGTGCTGTGGAGGTCGGGGTGGCGGCGGTCGTAGTCGGCGGGATCGAGGACGAGGTCCTGGAGGCCTTCATGGGCCGGTCGCTAGGCGTAGCCATCACGGGCGAGGAGCAGTTGGGCCTGACGCTGGTGCTGACCGAGGGGTTCGGCCCTGTGCCCATGACCCAGCGCACGTTCGACATCCTGAAAGCCCGCCAGGGGGAGAGAGCCTCGGTCAATGGCGCCACCCAGATACGGGCGGGCGTGATCCGCCCCGAGGTGATCGTGGTCGAGGAGGTCCGAGGGGCTGAGTTCGAGGTGCCCGCTACGGGCCTGGTGGTGGGGCACACCGTGCGCCTCATTCGCCAGCCTTACTTCGGCCAACTGGCCAAGGTGACGGCGCTGCCCGAGGAGCTGCGCGAGATCGAAACCGAGGCCAAGGTGCGGGTGTTGGAGGCTGAATTGGAGACCGGGGAGAAGGTGACTTTGCCGCGCGCCAACGTCGAGCTGATCCAGGCGTGAATATGGTCCGACCCACCAGCATCAGATGGAAACGAGGAGGGCCCACGCTGGCGCTCATCGTAGCGCTGGCGATGTGCGCAGTCGCCTGGGGCCAGGGCCAGCTACCTCGGCCGCCAAGCAGTCTCCAGGTCGTGGACACCCCCAATGACGATGGTACGAGCTTGACCTTGGCCTGGGACAAGAGCCCTGACGATGGCGCGGGCGCCAGAAACGTCACAGGCTATGCGGTGTTCCGGGTCCCGCCGCGCGGCAAGCGCGTTCTGATAGGTCGCCCGCCCGCTGGGGCGACCGGGTTCGCCGACGTGAAGCTGAAGGCCGGCCAGGCTTACAGCTACGAGGTGGAAGCCCTGTCGGCCGCGGGGCCTTCGGCGGCTGCTGTCGGCGGCCCAGCGGCGCCGACGGAGCAGTGGTACCATCGAGGGCGCACCAACGTGTTGGTCGGCATCGTCATCGTGTTCGGACTGGTGGCGTTCAACATCCTTCGCGCGCAGCGAGGGGCCCAGCTTTACGTGCGCCCCATTGCCGGCCTGGAGGCGGTGGACGATGCCGTCGGGCGGGCCACCGAGATGGGCCGGGCGATCCTGTACGTGCCCGGGCTCACCGGCATCAGCGACATCGCCACCATCATGGGCATGATCATCCTGGGCCGCGTCGCCCGCCGCACGGCCGAGTACGAGACCAAGCTGCTCGTGCCGTGCAACGACCCCATCGTCATGAGCGCGGCGCGGGAGATCGTGCACGAGGCCTACCTCGAGCAGGGCAAGCCCGACCTCTTCGATCCGGATAGCGTATACTTCGTCACGGACGCCCAGTTCGGCTACGCGGCCGCGGTGGGCGGCCTGATGGTGCGCGAACGCCCGGCGGCCAACTTCTTCATGGGCGGCTTCTTCGCCGAGTCGCTTATCCTGGCCGAGACCGGCGCGGCCATAGGCGCCATCCAGATCGCAGGGACGGACCAGGACACACAGCTCCCCTTCTTCATCACGGCTTGCGACTACACGCTGATGGGCGAGGAGCTATACGCGGCGACCGCTTACCTTTCCCAGCAGCCACGGTTGCTGGGCAGCCTCAAAGGGCAGGACTGGTGCAAGATCGTCATCATGGCCCTCGTGCTGACGGGGGCCGTGCTGGCTCTGTTCGGCGCGGCCTGGTTCCGCGCGCTGTTCCAGGTTCAATAGCGACGCCTACCGAGGCGGTGCAGACTGATGGGATTGGTACGTCTCCGCATCCCCTTGGCCATCACGTTCGTGGCGGGCGTGGTTCTCATCGTCCAGTTCTTCATCCCCAGCCACCCCAGCATGAAGCTGTACGCGGCCTCCCAAGCCTGGCTGCGTATCATTGGCGCCTTTGCCGCCGTGCTGGGCGTGGGCAGCATTCTGAAGACCCACCTGGAGCGGGTGCAGCGGGCTCACCAGCAGTGGCCCTTCAGCACGCTGACCCTGGCCGGCCTCTTCGTCACGGCTACCCTGGGCATCGGTTGGGGCGTGCAGCCTGACAGCCCCGCCGACTGGATCTTCAAGAACATCTACACGCCGCTGGACGCCACCATCTTCTCGCTGCTGGCCTTCTACGTGGCCACGGCCGCCTATCGCACGTTTCGCGTGCGCACTATGGAGGCCGGCCTGCTGCTCACCGGCGCCGTGCTGGTCATGTTCGGCCGCGTAGCCCTGGGCGAGATGATCCAGCCCCATCTGGTTCCGCAGAGCCTGGAGTGGCTGTTCACCTTCCCGGCCGCGGCGGCCAAGCGGGGCATCTTGCTGGGCATTGTGCTGGGAGTCACGGCCACCTCGCTGCGCATCATCCTGGGCATCGAGCGCGGCTACCTGGGGGCGGAGTGAGTATGCTCCAGGAACAAGGCCCTACGATCTGGGATCGGCTGCTGCGGGTGCCGCGCTGGGTGATCTACCTGATCATCGCGGCCGCGGTCATCTTCCCCTTTCTCCACCCTCTGCGTTTCCCTGTCGAGGTCTCGCAGCGCACGAGGCAACTCTACGACTACATTGACAAGCTCCCGCCGGGCTCGGTGGTGTGCCTAGCCTTCGACTACGGCCCCTCCACCATGGCTGAGCTGCAACCGATGGCGGTAGCCGTCACCCGCCACTGCTTCCGCAACAACCTCGCGGTCGCAGGTGTGGCTCTGGATCCGTGGGGCGCGGCGCTGTGCGACGCCGCCTTTGCCACCGCCAACTCCGACGGCAAGAAGAAAGAGCACGTTGACTTCGTGAACCTGGGCTACAAGACGGGCTATTCTGCCGTGATACAGGGCATGGGCTTGAACATCCACGAGGTCTACAAGCTGGACAACCGCAAGACCCCGGTGGGTGACATCCCGCTCATGAAGAATGTGCGCACGTATCAGGACCTGGCCATTGTGATTGACCTGGCCTCGTCGTCTACGCCCCAGGCGTGGATCGCTTTCGCCGGGGCGCGCTTTGGGGCCACCGTCTCCGCGGGCGTGACTGCGGTCATGGCGCTGGACATGTATCCCTATCTGCAAAGCGGCCAGTTGGTGGGCATGCTGGGGGGCCTCAAGGGCGCGGCCGAATACGAGAAGCTCATCAACCAGCCCGACCAGGGCGCCCTGGGCATGGACTCCCAGAACCTGGCGCACGGCGCCATCGTGCTGCTGGTGCTGCTGGCTAACCTGGGCTACGTGGTAACGCGACGGCAGGCGCGCAGAAGGCAGGAGCGCTGATGTTCTGGCACGACTTGGGCATCTGGATCGCCGCCGCCTTGACCCTGGCTGTCTTCAGCTTCCTGTACCGGGACAACCTCCTCTACAAGGCGGCTGAGCACATCTTCGTGGGCGTATCGGCTGGTTACTGGGTGGCGCGCTTGTACAATGACGTGCTCCTGCCCGATCTCATCTACCCGCTGTTCGACCCCAAGATGGTGAAGCTGGCGCACCCCCAGTATCTGCTAATCATCCCGGGCCTTCTGGGCCTCTTGATGCTGGCGCGCTTCCTCCCGGGAGGATTCTGGCTCAGCCGTTGGCCCATCGCCTTCGTGGTGGGCGTCAGCACCGGCACCTATGTGCCCGTGGCCGTGCAGGCCTTCCTGCTGGACCAGGTGGGCGCGACGCTGGTTCCCGTGGTCGTGCACCGGGCGGCCGCAGCCGGCGGCGGCATGGACTGGGCCACCTCCCTGGGCAACGCCTTGCTCATCATTGGTACGTTAGCCACGCTTTCCTACTTCTACTTCTCGCGCCCGCATGTGGGGGCCTTTGGCGCCGTAACGCGCGTGGGCATTCTGTTCCTGATGTTCGCCTTCGGCGCCGCTTTCGGCTATACCGTGATGGCTCGTCAGTCCCTGCTCATCGGCCGCGTCGAGTTCCTCATCTTCGACTGGATCCGCCCCACCCTTGCAGCCCTGGGTGCGGGTTGACAGGGCTAGCCTGCGGCCTCGTCGTTGAGGGATGGTAGCCGGCGCGTAACTTCTTTGCATCACACTTGGCCTAGCTCCGCTCAATGTGGAAAGAAGCTATTGGCGCCGACGGTGAGTGGCTGCGGATTGACGGTTAACGGCTGATGATCGCGAGGCGCTGACCGTCAAGCGCTAACTGCTGCTGGCCGTTCGGGAGAGGGCTCTAGGCGGCATGGCCGAGGGCGAGCGTGTTCTCATAGTTGACGGCGAGGCGGCCATCCGCAAACTGCTGCTCGAGTCTCTGCGGCGGCAAGGATGCCAGGTGCAGGCCGCCGCGGGCGGCAAGGAGGCCGAGCGGGCGCTCAACGACGGCCTTTTCAGCGTGGCAGTCCTGGACCTGGACCTGCCCGACGAGTCCAGCGAAGGCCTCCTGGCCCGCATGCGTGAGCGCGGCCTGGAGGTCATTGTGCTTTCGGGCCGGCCCAGCCTGGAGTCTGCCCTTGCCGCCCTCGAGCGCGGCGTCTTTGCCTACGTACGAAAGCCCTTTGATCTGGCGAAACTGGTGAACGCCGTGCGGCGTGCGCTCGCCAAGGTCGGCCGGGAACAGGAGCGCCAGCGCCTGCTCGAAGGCCTACGAGGGCGCGCGGAGGAGATGGTCACTGAGCGCCAACGCATGCTGGCCGTTCTGGACAGCTTGGCCGACGGTGTGGTGATCTGCGGGGCCGATGGTGCGGTGGAGTTCCTCAACACCGCGGGGCAGGCGGTTCTGGCCCTGTCGGCGGACCAAGCTGTGGGCAAGACCTGGCATGCGTTGGTAGGCCTGCCCGAGAGCGAGTGTCCCCTTTCCCGAGCCCTCACCAGCGGGCAGACCGTGCGCGCAGCCGAGCATATGATCCGCCGGAACGCGAGCAGGCGCGTGTGTATACGGCTCAGCACCGCCGTTCTCCGCAACGACGATGGCACCATCGCTGGCGCGGCGGCAGCGTTTCGGGAGGCGGGTCCCGAAAAGGGACTGGAGGAGATGCGCTCCGAGTTCATCACGGCGGCCGCCCACCAGCTGCGCACCCCGCTCACCTCAGTGCGCGGCTATGTGGACCTGCTGCTCAGCGGCGCCGCCGGGAAGCTGGACCAGCGCCAGCGTAGCTATGTGCAGGCGGTCCAGCGAGGCTGTCAGCGCCTGGAGAAGGTCGTGGGTAGGGTTCTGGACCTGGCGCGGATGGAGGCCGGCGCCCTCGAGGTCGAGTTCGAGCCCGTGGACATCCCCCGGGTGGTGCGCGAGGCAGTGGCAGCCGCGGCGGCCGAGGCCGAGGCCGCCGGGGTGTCCCTCGAACTGACCGCCGACCCCGACAGCCTGGTCATGCAGTCGGATCCGACCCGCTTGCGGCAGGTGGTCGAGGAGCTGGTGGGGAACGCCCTCCACCACACGCCCCGTGGCGGCGCCATCCGCGTGGACACGCGATCCTGGCAGCAGGGCGCCCGCATCGTCGTCACCGACACGGGCGTCGGCGTCCCGCCCGAGGCGCGAGACCGCCTCTTCGAGGTCTTCTTCCGCGTGGAGGGCTCACAGGTGCGCGACCAGGAGGGGGCTGGTTTGGGCTTGGCCATCGCGCATTCGGTTGTCAGTGCTCTGGGCGGCACGCTGGAGGTCGAAAGCGCGTTGGGGCGAGGCTCCGCCTTTACTGTCACCTTGCCCCAGCGCCCCTCGGGAGACGATCATCATGGCACCAGCAGATAAAGCAGGCTCTCGGCCGCTCGCCGGCTCTGCCTCGGCCGGCTCCTGGGGTGCAGTGGAGCTGCGCGCGGTGGAGCGGAACGAGCTGTCCATACTACTGGTGGACGACGAGCCCGCCATCCTCAGCCTCATGCAGGATATCCTCAGGAGCAACGGCTTCGTCGCCGCGCAGGAAGCCCACGATGGGGCTCAGGCGCTGGAGATGCTGCGCGCCTCCTGCTGCGACATCGTGCTGCTGGACATCCAGATGCCCCGCATACGCGGCGAGGAGGTACTGCGCCAGATTGGCCGCATGTACGATGAGGAGGTCACCGTCATCATCATGACGGGCTACGCCACCGTGGAGCAGGCGGTGGACCTGCTGCGCGCCGGGGCCTTCGACTACATCGTCAAACCCTTCAGGATTGACCGCGTGGTGGCCTCCCTGGAACGGGCGGAGCAGCGTTGTCGCTACGTGCGGGCCTTGGCCGGCACCGTGGACCTGGTGGCCACCCTGATCCGCCTGATGGAAAGCAAAGACCCGTACCTGCGCAACCACAGCTCGCGCGTGCGGGACTATGCCTTGGAGATAGGCCGCGCGCTGGGCATGGACTCCCGCAGCCTACGCCTCCTGGAATACGCCGCGCTACTTCACGACCTGGGTAAGTCCGCCGTGGACTCCAGCATTCTCAACAAGATAGGGCCGCTCACCGACCAGGAGAGGGACGAAATCCGCCGCCACCCGGCCGTCTCTCGGGACATCATCCTCTCCAACCGCTACCTGGCGCGCCTGGTGCCCTACGTGTATCTGCATCACGAGCGCTGGGACGGTACGGGCTACCCTGAGGGGCTCACGGGCGAGGACATCCCCCTGCCCGCGCGCATCATTGCCGTGGCCGATGCCTACGATGCTATGACCTCGGATCGGGCCTACCGCCCCGCCATGACCCCACGGGAGGCGGTGGACATCCTGCGCCGCAACCGGGGTGTCACCTGGTGCCCCACGGTCGTGGACGCCTTCCTCTCGGTTGTCCCAGCCATTGCCTACACCGAGGAAGAGACGGAGCACGCCCCGGCGCAGGAATAGGCGCCTCCGGCGTGACGCCCCCGGTTCTCAGCGCAGCCTGGGCACAACCTCATCAGCAGCACCCGAGGCTGAACGCCGCCACGATGGGCGCCGTTGACGGCTTGGGGTGGCTGTGGTATACTCGACCCTACTCGGGGCGTGGCGCAGTTTGGTAGCGCGTGCGGTTCGGGACCGCAAGGTCGCCGGTTCAAGTCCGGCCGCCCCGACCAAGTGCAAGCGGACCGTTCGTGAAGGGCGGGCCCTGGCGGCACGCAGGGCCCGCCAGTTTTGTGTCCTCGTCTAGCCCATGGGGGTGGCGTCTGGCGCTATGTCGGCAGAGGGCGCAGCAGCCGAACCTCGCCGCACCATCACCTGGCGTGGCCTCTGGCCCTGGTTGGCGTTCGGCTTGCTCCTGGGCGTGGCCTTTCTGCTCGACTGGCCCGTTTACTACGCCTTGCCTCACCTGCCCAGGTCCCCGCTGGTGTGGTTCCTGCTCGGCACCTTCAGGCGGTATGGCAACTACAATGTCTACTACGTGATTTTCGTTCCCCTAGTGCTCGTGCTGGGCTACTGGAGGAAGGACGCCAGAGCCATCTTCACGGGGAAGGCCGGCTGCGTCGGAGCGGCGGTCACTACGCTCATCGTCTACTGCCTCAAATACTCGACCGGCCGAGCCCGCCCCATCAGCATGCTGATTGGCATCCAGCCGCGCTTCTACGGCCCCTCTCTCCACTTCCACTCTTTCCCCTCGGGCGACGTGGCCGCCGCGTTCTGCTTTGCCTACGTCATGAGCGGCTACTTCCCCAGGTTGCGCTGGCTCCTCTACGCTAACGGGGCGGTCATCGCCTTCGAGAGGCTGATGCTGGTAGCCCACTTCACCTCGGACGTCATTGCCGGGGCGGCCGCCGGAGTCCTGGCCGGGTGGATTGCGACGCGGCTCGTGGAGTGGTGGGACCGCCGTATGGCGCTGCGGAGGCAGGGACTGGCGGCGGGTTAGGGCGGCCCCTCGACTCCTCTCGGGATCGCCCTTCCCCCCGGTGCTCGGGGTCGCGGCCCAGTAGTACGTACCCTCCCTGACGATCCCATTCCCTCAATGGCCCCAGTGGCGCCAAGCGCTCTACCTCTCTCTGCGGCGCTATGATGCCCACGCGCTCACCCCGCGCCAGCCTCCCCCCCAACCCTTGCGTCCTATCCAGCGGCGCTTCGCCGACGTGGCGGTGCGAGTAGAACACTGCCGATGAGCTGCGAAAGCCGAAGAGCGCGAGCATGGCGTCCTCGGGCACCAGCTTCTGTGCCGTCCCACACAGCGCGCGCAGGGGCACCTGTCGGTACGAGGCCAGCTCCGGCCCGAACCACAATACGGCCAGCAGCCCGAGTAGCCAGGGCGTGAAGACCATGGCCCCCAGAGCCGCCCGCCGCCGCGCCAGCAGCCAGAAGCACCCGGCCGCCAAGGTGCCGCCCCCGGCCACGACGGCCAGGCTGGCGGCGATGAGCGGCACCTGCGCCGAGGGGGTGCCGTACTGCTTCGCAGCGTACGCTGGCAACAGTCGAGGCAACAGGCCCGCCGCGGTCGCGAGTATTGCACCCATGGCTATGGTCAGCACGACGGCTACCTTCTCGGGCCATTCCAGGCGCTGCTGCCCTCGCAGCAGGCGGTCGAAGTAGATGCCGGCAAAGATGGCCAACGCCGGGTACGCCGACATGATGTACTGCGGGTTCTTAACGCCCGAAAACGAGAACAACACCACGACGAACGCAAACCAGCACAACAGGTAACGCGGGAAGCTGTGAGTGTCTTCTAGGCTCGTTTCTGGCTCAGGGCGCCAGCCGGCCTTAACCAGGGCCGGCAGCAGCGCACTGAAGGGGAACGTCATGAACAGCGCAAAGGGCACGAAGTAGAAGAAGCGCCCGATTCCCCCGCGCCCCTCCGCGGCGTAGCGCTCTACGTTCTCGCCCACGAAGAAGGCTCGCAGAAACTCGCTGCCGTGGTGGCGGTAAGCCAGGTAGTACCAGGGCGTGGCGATGACCAGGAAGATCAGCAGGGGCTCCCAGATGCGTGCCTGAAGCAGCTCCGCCTTCAGGCGCCGCACCGACAGCAGGTAGACGACGCCGACGGCCAGGGGCAGGGCCACGGCGATGGGGCCCTTGGTGATGAAGCCGAAGCCCATGGCGCCCCCTGCCAGCAAGTACCAGGCGCGTTTCCGTTGCCCCTCGCCTTGAAAGCCGAGGTAAAGGGCCAGGTAGCTGGCAGTCATGAACAGCGTCAGCGTCGCGTCCGTGGCGGCCGCTCTGGCCCACACGGCGGTTTGCAGGAAGCTGCCCCAGGCGATGGCCGCCAGCCACGCCGCACGTCCTCGCACCACGTGCGAGACCAGCCAGACGATGGCCATGGCCGTCAGCGCCGTGGCGGCGGCCGAGGGGAAACGTGCGCCCAGCTCGTTGACGCCGAATACCCGGTAGGAGCCGACCATCAGCCAGTAGATGAGGATGGGCTTGGCCAAGCGGACGTTGCCGTTGAAAGTAGGCGTGATGTAATCGCCCGTCTCGGCCATCACCCGCGCCGCCTCCGCAAACCGCGGCTCGTCCTCGTCGAACAGGGGGAAAGCCGACAGGCCCAGGAAAAACGACGCCACCACCGCTAACAGCGCCAGGAACAACAGGATGCGCCGTCGGCCGGAGCTGCCCTTCGTCCTAGCGCCTGCATTCTCCATGGCGGATCGAGTCAGGGCTCTAACCGGGCGCCTTCCGCGCCCTCGACTGACGTCAGCCTCAACCTCAGCTCCAGACACGCTACGCCCTGAGCCAGGTTGCCGGCCAACTGTGGGCCCGGCGTCCCAGTGCTCGGGTCAATCGTCTGGGTCGGCACCGAGTCAGCCAGCGGCGCCCAGGCTCGGCGGCCATTGGGCAGCGCACCGCAGTTGGCGCCGAACTTACGATCCCCACTCGGCAGCCCGAAGCCGGCGCAGTAGGCTCCGCCGCGCCAGGCCGCGTGCTTCCTCACCTCCGCCAGCCAATGTCCTGCGACCTCCGCCGCAACCTCGCCCGCTTCGCTGCCGTCGGCGCCCTGTGGGTTCACCGCGTGAAGCTGCCGCAGCAGGTCCTCGTGGCCCTGGAAATCCGCGTCCAGGGCCTCGATCAGCGCCGGCATGTCCACCCAGTGCTCTTCGAAGACAGCGCGCTTGATGGCGTGCAGCGAGCTGGCCGTGTCGGCCAACCCGTGCGTGAGAATGTGTCCGCCATTGTCGCGCGCGCCGCCGCCGTCGTAGGTCCGCGCCCGCGCGATGCAGTCGGCCACGAGAAGCGTGCGCACCAGGTTAGGCGCCGTCTCGCCGCGAACCTGTTGCGCCCGGTTGGCCAGGTCACAGACCACTCCGGCGAAGTGCTCGGCTTGCTTGCGGAACGCCTTGAGCACGTGGTAGTAGCTGGGGGACTGCTGGGGATCGCCCGTCCGTGGGCCCAAGGCTTGCCCCCTCCGGCGGCAGACGCCGTCGTTCAGGGCCAGCTCCAGGCACTTGGCCAGGTTCACCTCGCCATCCGCCCAGCCCAGGTGCGACTTCCCCTGGATATCTACCTGCCCGCACCCGTTCAGGCAGTAGTCTCGCGCCTCCTGGGCGGGGATGCCGTAGGAACCAAGCTCTGCCACCACAACGTCATCGTTGCATACGGTCATCCCGTCTCGGGCGGCCGCGATGATGCGGCAAGCCCGCTCCAGCAGCTCGTCGCTCGCGCCCAAGTGCCAGCGGACCGCGACACTCACCCCACGCCCCAGCCGCTCCTGGGCACTCAGGCACAGCTCGGTCACAGGGCTAGCCCCCTCGCTGCCGTCCGGCCGCGGTCCACCAAGGCAGACACTGCCCGAGTCGGTCTCGCTGAGCTTCAGCCAGAGGCAGTCAACAAGCTCCTGGGCCTGCGCCAGGGACAGCTCGCCCGCCGCCAGGTCGCGCTTCAGATACGGCCAGAGCAGTTGGTCAGCACGCCCCAGCGAAGCGCAGCCGTCCAGCAGATGGATGAACCACAGCGATTGCAGCGCCTCGTGGAACGTGGCGGCCGGCTGCGCCGGCATGCGTCGGGAGATGGCGGCCATCAGCCGCAGCTCCTGCCGCCGGTTCGGGTCCGATTCTTGCTGGGCAAGCTGACGAGCTGCGAGGGAATGGTTCTGCGCGAACTCGATGATGCCGTCGGCCACGATCAGCAGCGCCTCGTACAAGCCCAGCGCCTCCGGGGGCACCTCGCCCTGCGCCGCCAGCCGATTCCGGGCCGACACGATCTCTGCCTGGAGGCCGCTGACTCCCTTGCTGAGAACGGCCTCGAGGTCCAGGCTGCATGGGCCGCCGCTGGCGCCCGCCGTGAGCACGTTGCTGCCTGCGATCGCCTGCTCCTTGCGGCTGCGGTCGGCGCAGATCAGCTCGTAGGTGGTCCGCCCGCGCCAGGCCTCCAGGAGCTGCTCGACCTGCGGCGCGTGCTGGGGGTCGCGCGCCAGCACTTCCTCGGCAAACCCCTCGTCGCAGTAGACGCCGCTGCGGTAGCTGAAGCCCGCCACCTGCCGCAGGCAGTCGCGGCCCACAATGAGCTCGTCCGGCTGGATGACTGCCGGCATCATGCGGAAGGTGTTGGCAACGCCCGCAGCCAGCCGCACTATCTCGGGGCGGCGACCTGCTGCCCAGTAGGCGCCGGTGAAAGCCTCTCTGTGCACGGTGGCCGGGCCTGTGCCGGCCTCCAGGCCTGCCAGAAGCCGCTTGACCCGGTCGCTGGTGCGGGCCCTTGCCGGGGAGGCTGTGTCTGTTGCTGCCAAGTGTGCCTTCTCCGCTCCTGTGTCCGCTGGCGAGATGATACATGGGCTCTCTGCTGCCGTCAAGGCACGCGCCTATTCCCTCCTGCCCGTCACCGGTGCGGCCCGGGCTCACGGGGTCGAGCAAACGCGTTGACCACCCGCAGGCGCCTGTGCTATACTCGTCCTGCAACCGCCGCGGCCCGCCGCCAGCCGCGGTTGCAGACCCGGGAGGAGCCGCCGCGGAGCCACGCTAAATGGGATCGTTGCGGGACGTCTGGGATTTCCTGCGGACGGTAGACAACAAGTACATCGCGGTCCTGGACATCCTGCTGGTGGCGTACCTTATCTACCGGCTGCTGCTGCTGGTGCACGGCACCCGGGCTATGGCGGTGCTGCGCGGCGTCGTCATCATCCTCATCCTGTACTGGGTGACCACCCCGCTTCCCACGCTGAACTGGTTCATACGGCAGATGATGCTGGTTGGCATCATTGCCATTGTCATCATCTTCCAGCCCGAGCTGCGCATCGCCCTGGCCGGACTGGGGCGTGGGGGGCTCTGGGGCGGCCGGTTCTCGTTCGTCGCACGGCAGGACTACACCGAGGTCATCAACACTGTCGTTGACGCCGTGGAGGAACTGGCCGAGGAGAAGACGGGAGCCTTGATCGTGCTGGAGCGCGACGTGGGGCTGCTGGACATCATCCGCACCGGCAAGCGCATTGACGGCCGCGTCTCGGTGGAGCTGCTGCGCTCCCTCTTCTACCCCAATAGCCCGCTTCACGACGGGGCGGTCGTCATTGGCAACGATCAGGTCGTAGCGGCGGGCTGCACGCTGCCCCATTCCGATAGCTCCCGCCTGCCCAGCACCAGCGGCATGCGCCACCGGGCCGCCCTGGGGCTGGCTGAGCGCACGGACGCCGCCGTGATCGTCGTCTCCGAGGAGACCGGCCGGGTTTCCCTGGCTGTGAACGGGCAGCTCACCCCTGCCCTGGGCCGCGCCGAACTCAGCGAGCGCCTGTTGGACCTGTTTGGCCCGCCCCGCCCAGGGCGTAGACGGCTCTTCTGGGAGCGCTGAGCGACCATGAGGATCGTCATCGGCTGGTTCCGGCACAACCTGTGGTACAAGCTGGTGGCCCTGGTTCTGGCTGTGGCCTTGTGGACCTACGTCGGCGCTCGGGAGAACCCTCTGGTCACCGCCGAGGTGGTGCTACCGGTCCAAGTCGAGGGGGTGGGGGAGGGGATGGTGGCCACCAGGATAGCGCCGGAAAGCCGCAAGGTGCGCCTGAGGGGACGCAAGACCGTGGTGGAGCGGCTTGTGCGCGAGTCGGGACCGGCCAGGCTGGTCGCCTACGTCACCGGCTTGGGACCCGGCGAACGCATGGTGGCCGTTGAGCCGGCCGGCCTGCCGGCTGGCCTGCGAGCCGACTGGGACTCCGGCCCCGTGGTCAGCGTCACCCTGGAGACCCTGGTGGAGCGGCGTGCCGAAGTGACTGTGCTTCCTCGGGGAGGCCTCCCCGAGGGCTTCCGCCTGGTGGACGCCTCCGCCGCACCCCCCGAGGTCACGGTCCGCGGGGCCGCTGCTGAGGTGGAGGCCGTTCAGAAGGTAACGGCGGCGGTGCGCATATCCGCGCTGACTCAGACCAGTCAGGTCACCGTGCCGCTGCGCGCCTTGAGGGCGGACAACTCCCCCGCCAATGTGCAGCTCATCCCGCCACAGGTCAACCTGCGACTGGTCATCGCCCCGGCGCCCAAGAAGACGGTACGGGTTGTCGTGCGCTACGGCCATCCGCCCGCCGGCTACCAGGTGCTGGGGGTGAGTGTGGAGCCCTCCGGGGTCACCATCGTCAGCCGTGGCGCCGACCTCTCCCGCGTCACCAGCGTACCCACCGAGACCATCAGCCTGTCATCAGCCACCACAACGATCACCAGGACAGCTCGCTTGCGGGTGCCCAACGGCCTCGCCGTTGAAGGGGCTGCGTCGGTGCGGGTCACGATAAGGATTGCGGAACGGCCGGCCCCAGTGGAAGTCACACCGCCGGGCGGGGAAGCCGCAGGCGCGGTTGGCGAGGGTGCACCGGCGCCTGAGTCTACGCGACCTCCTGTGGGCGAGGGCGGCGGCCCCGCTGTTGACCAGGGCCACTGACGCGCGGCTGTCATGCCCGGGCAGCTCGTTGCGATACTAGAACTCCGCGATGGGCTGGAGACGGGCAAGGGCGCAAGTGGCGCACATGGCCTTGTTGACTACCTCTATCCCGTGCTCGGCTACGGCTGCCAGAGGAGTCAGCCCGCCCACGACCACCAGCCCAGCGCGGTCCAGTCCCACCGGCAGGTCCAACAGCGGCTGGCTGGGAGCGCCCACCGCCAGCACTCCGCCCAGCCGGAACTGCTTCATCCGATCTGTGAGCTCCCTCGCCTTGGGCAGGGCAATCGCAGGTATCTCGCGGAAGCCGGCCCCTACCTTCCCGTTGCCCGTTAGAGCGGCCTCGGTTGCGGAGGTGAGGCGCCCGGTGATGAAGATCTGAAGGGGATCTATGGAGGTGCCGGCATAGCTGACCAGCTCAGTGAAGCGGAACGGTCTGCCCTCCCGAATCTCAAGCAAGCCACCGAACCTGGACTCCACCGGGATGTAATGCCGGAGCAGAATGCCGTTCAGCGTGACGCTGCATACTGTGCCTATCCCCACCAGCGCGGCCGGCACTCTCTCACCCAACGACTCTCCCTCGCCGGCGACGATCACCAGGTCGCTTATGCACAGGCCGGCCCTCATGACGGGCTTCATCACTTCCAGGGCTGCGGGGAGGTCGGCAGGCCGCACCAGCGACACGTTGAGCACGACTTCGCCCTCGCCCGTATTCAGGTCGAAGGTGGTTGCGTAGGCCAGGCGCTCCATCCTGGCTGCGACGAAGCCGACCTTGGCCGCAACGAGGGCATTGTCCAGCTCCTCCCGTCCTCTCAGCGTCAGCACGCGCCCCGACTGGCCCACACCGGCCGTCAGTCCGCGCTCGTCCATGATTTGCAGATGATACCGGACCTGCCGCTCGCTGAGGACGATCCCGTGCTTCTCCAGTTCGCTGGCGATGTTGCGCGCGCCCACCGGCTGCTCGGATTCCGAGAGGATGCGCAGTATGGCCAGCATCTTGCGCCTCACTGCTTCGTCTTCGCTCAGGGGCTGGTTGACTGGTGCAGTGTCCATGGGATCACCTTGTAGCTTATGATACACCGCCCGACCATGTTCTGTCAAGCATTCCGGCAGCCGGTTGCCGACTGCCTATCGCGAGCACCCGGGCAGTGCACCCGGCCGGTCGGCAATGCCTCGCAGCCGCAACTGTGTGCCATCTCACAGGCAGCGGAGAAAAACCTGGTGTCGGCCTTGACACCGCGTGCTGAGACTGCTATACAGGGGGCAATCGGCAACCGACTGCCGCCTGCCACGTTGGGCTACGAGCCGGGCGCCGCGCAGGTGAACGAGCAGCACCCGGCAGTCGGTCGAGACGAGCAAGGAGAGACAAAGGAGGCGGACACCCATGCCCGCAACTGCGCAGGACGTGATAGCCCTCGCCAAAGAGCAGGACGTCGAGTTCGTGGACCTCAAGTTCACCGATCTGCCTGGTCGGTGGCAGCACTTCAGCCTCCCCGCCCGCGAGCTCACTGAGGAGCTCTTCGAGGAGGGCATCGGGTTCGACGGCTCCAGCATCCAGGGCTTTCAGGAGATCCACGAAAGCGACATGCTGCTGCTGCCGGACCCAATCACCGCCTTCCTGGACCCCTTCTGCGCCCGGCCCACGCTGAGCATCATCTGCGACATTGCCGACCCACTGACCAGGGAGCCCTACTCGCGTGACCCTCGCTACGTGGCGCGCAAAGCCGAGAACTACCTGAAGAGCACGGGCGTGGCGGATGTGAGCTACTGGGGCCCAGAGGCCGAGTTCTTCATCTTCGACAGCATTCACTACAAGGCGGAAGCCAACGAGAGCTTCTACAAGATCGGCTCCCAGGAAGGCATCTGGGCCGCCGGCGACCCAGACGAAGGCGGCCGCCAGGGCTACAAGCCGCGCTGGAAGATGGGCTACTTCCCGGTGCCGCCCACCGACCACTTCCAGGACCTGCGCTCCGAGATGGTGGCGGAGCTGACCGCCATCGGTGTGGACTGCGAGGTGCATCATCACGAGGTGGCCACCGCCGGCCAGGCGGAGATTGACATGCGCTTCGACAGCCTGCTGGCCATCGCCGACAAGCTCATGAAGCACAAGTACGTCGTGCGCAACGTCGCCTGGCGCAGCGGCCTATGCGCCACCTTCATGCCCAAGCCCATCTTCGGCGACAACGGCTCAGGCATGCACACCCACCAGAGCCTCTGGAAGAACGACGAGAATGCCTTCTTCGACGAGAGCGGCTATGGGCTGCTGAGCCGAACCGCCTTCTGGTATATCGGCGGGCTGCTCAAGCACGCCCCGGCTCTGCTGGCACTGACTGCGCCCACCACCAACTCCTACAAGCGGCTGGTGCCGGGTTACGAGGCCCCCATCAACCTGTGCTACTCGGCGCGCAACCGCAGCGCCTGCGTGCGCATTCCCGTCTACAGCCCCAGTCCGCGGCTCAAGCGCATCGAGTTCCGCCCGCCCGACTGCACCTGCAACCCGTACCTGGCCTTTTCGGCCATGCTCATGGCTGGGCTGGACGGCATCCAGAACAAGATTGACCCCGGCGACCCGGTGGACAAGAACCTCTACGACCTGTCCCCCGAGGAGGCCGTGGGCGTCAAGTCCACGCCCACCAGTCTGCTGGCGGTGTTAGAGGCCCTGGAGCAGGACCACGACTTCCTGCTGCGGGGCGACGTGTTCACCAGCGACCTCATCGAGCGCTGGATCAGCTTCAAGCGCGAGGAGGAGGCCTACCCGGTCGCCAACCGCCCGCACCCCTACGAGTTCTACCTGTACTTCGACCTGTAACCGGCACCAACAACCGAGCAAAGCAAGCAGGGGCGACCGGTATGGTCGCCCCTGCTGTTCTCGGCCGTCACCTCGACCTGTTGTGGGCAGCGCCTCGGTCGCACAGGAACGCGTACGGTGTGGCCCGATTCGGATTCCCAGCGTCGGCTCTGCAGCAACCGATCCGTGCGGTCTGGCAAAACGCTGTCGAGCGCTCATCCGGCTTGTTCGGTCCCGTACTTCTGCTCCAGCCGCTCACACAGGAGGTCCAGGAAGGCCTGGAGGCGCTGCACAATCTTCAGGAGGATGCCGCCGAAGTCGTCCGGCGTCTGCGGCAGAGGACGGCCGATGTACCGCTTGCAGAGGGCGCTGAACTTCCTCTTCTTGTCGCTGATATCCGACGGCGTGCCATGTTCGATGTCGTGGTCGCAGTGCCAGTTCCGGAAGTGCTTCACGTCGAACACAACCTCGGCCTCATCCGGTGTGACGAGCCCCGATGTGAGGAATCTCAGATTGTCGGCACCCGCACCCTCGTAGAATATGAAGTACAGCCACCGTACGATCTGGCAGAATGCCCCCTTGTCCACGCCAAAGAACTGCGTCAAACACAGGCACGCCTCGATGAACTGGTCCGTGTACTTGAACAGCTTCTCGCTATGCGGGTAGAGCCGATTACACCTGACGACCGAGTGGACGAGGTTCGACATGGCCTTTGCCACCCGGGCAATCCGCACGTTGTCATACAGGTTCGGATTGTCGAGTTGCCCGCGATCCTTCTCAATAGTCGCTTGAACCTCGCGGATAGTGAGATAAGGGAGGTTGAAGGGCGGCAGATCCCCGACCTGGCTCTCGGCAGCGATACTGCCGGGCGGCACGCTTCTGATGACGTGGATCGCGGCCGTAGAGATCACGCTGGTAGCAATTGCGGCACCACCAACCGCCACCCGGCTTCGCTCCACAAGTACTGCGTCCCCGGACTCCTCCGCCGTAGCGAGGACTTCATCCGCCAGCGTCTGGAGCACCATCGGCGGACGTAGCCCCATTAGGGAGATTCTTGGCATTGACAAGAACCCGACCGCTTCCAGGGTCCGTTGGGTCTCCATTGCCGTGGCCCACATGACCTTGTCCAGGGCGCCAGCTCTCCTCACCAGATCCGCCAAGGGGACTATGTTGGCGCGCGATACAAGGGTCAATTGCTCTGCCAGGCGGGTAACGCTCTCGAGCGCCTGAGCCCTCATGGCAGCCACCATCCGCGCCGGGCCAGCGAGGTCCCTCACGGCCGACATGATCGTCAATTGCGGGACGACAACCTGGGATCGTAGGCCCTGGAGCAGCCAATCGCATGCGGCGCTTTGCTTCATGGCCTCCGCCCAGTGGGCTTGCGAGGCCATGACCTGCTTGATCATGGCCTGATAGGTCGGCGTCGACAACAGGACCAAGGCGCCCTGCATGTGCTGCAACGTGCGCTCGTCGATCAAGCGGGATGATCTGAGGGCCAGGTCGATGAGCTGTCGGTTCTGAGAAGCCCACTCCAGCGCCATCCTCTGCAATGCCCACAGGTCGCCGTGTTCTCGGCTCTCGTCCTTCATGCAGTCCCACCCCCATCCATGACGTTAGCCAGGTTGATCACCATCTAATCAGGAGAGACCATACTCATCTCGGCAGCCAACTAGATACCTTAGCTCGCTCAGGCGACCTGTCAAGACCCGGAACGAGAAAGGCGCGGCAGAACAACAGGGGCCGCCTGGCGGCGGCCCCCTCTGCAAGTGAGGCTGGCAATGTGTCCGTGCGGTCAGCCTCAGTCGCGGCCCTGGGGCTTGGCGGCGCGGAGCGCCTTGGCCTCGGCGGTGATCTCGTTGAGGTCCCTCTTCATCTCCGCCCAGCCGTACCAGTGCTGGTAGTCGGGGTTCATGTGGAAAGCGCCCTGGAAGCTCCTCATGCGGTGCTCCAGGAACATGACGTACAGGGTCTGCTCGATGGGGTGCTGCACGTCGTAGAAGCGCAGCAGGTCAACGTGCGCTGGGTAGTTCTGCGGCCGAGGCAGGATGCCGTCTCGGTAGAGCCCCTGCACGATGTCCACCGCCTGGGCCATGAGCTTGTCGGATTCCTTGATGACCTGGTCCGCCTTGGCCAGATTGCCTCGCGCCACGCTGGGCGCGTGGCATTGCGCGCAGACCCCGATCATCCGGTCCCGCTCCGCTTGCCACTGCTCGGCGGTCAGGCGGGCCACGTTGCCGATCTGCACCACTTGCAGCCGCTCGGTGGGTTGACCCTTCTGGTCCAGGACGCCCAGCGCCTGGAGGATCTTGGTGCGGTAGCCCATCCACTCGCTGTCCTTCTCGGGCAGCCGCAGGGCCAGGAAGCCCCAGGCGGTGCGCACGGCGTGGTTGCCTTCGGGCATGTGGCAGGTGGCGCACACCGGAGCGCGCGGGATGGTGGCGTCTGCCGCGTAGGGATCGGCGTACCAGTCCCTCAGCGGCTTGCTGAAGTCCCACTTCTGGCCCTCAGTGGCGTAGATGGTGCCGTGCTTGGAGGTGCTGTACATCTCCCACTGCGGGTGGTCGAAGCCCATGTGGCAGGTCTGGCAGGCCTGCGGCTTGCGCGCCTCGGCCGCGTAGAACGTGTGCTTGGTGTGGCAGGAGTCGCACTTGCCCTCGTCCCGCCCGATCCGGTGGCAGCCGCCGCAGCCCTTCTCTCCGCCGATGAGCACGTCCGGCTGCATCTTGGTGGTCGGCATGGCATTCATGGCCACCCAGGCCAGTGCGTGTTTGCCCTGGCTGAACTGGCTGCCCTGCTGTTTGTGACACGGCACGCAGTTGGCAGGCGACACCCCCCGCCGCACCTTGGGGTCCTTGCAGGTGCTGGGGGCGTTGCGCACGGCTTCGGGCGCCTTGTCGGTGGGAATGTGGCAGACCTGACAGCCCACTAGGGGGAAGTGCTTGCTCAGTTGCCAGTCGCGGATGGCGCTGGGCGTGATGTTCTCCTGCACGTGGCAGTCAATGCAGGCCTGGGTCGCGGCGGTGATCGTGGGCCCCTCAGCCTCCTGGGCCCTCCCCCCAGCGGCCCACCACAACAGCCCCAGGCCCAGCACTGCCGCAGCCATGAGGCTGCCGCATCTCGCTCTGCGGCTCGCAAGTGCCATACAGATCAGGCCTCCTGCTGCGGCATTTCGCGCAGACCCGGCCCACAACCTCCGCCTGGCGCCCGCGGCGGTTAGTCAGCCACCGCAAACACCCGCTCGAAGATCGCCCGGAGGCTTGTCATGGTCTGCCGAATCTCCTCTCGCAGGCGTTGCGGTGCCGGTGGGCGCTCGCCGGGCTTCACCAGATGCGCTCCGAGCATGGCCAGGTCGTCATCCTCGAGGCTGAGGACCTCTTCGCTGCGCTCACGCACGATTTGCAGGCCCAGTTCCACCCGCCGCAGGAACAGGTATCCCTCCCGCAGCCTGGCGGCGTCCTGGGCCGCCAGCAGGCCCTCGTCGCGCAGCGCCTCTATGGCGCCCAACGTGCCGGGCACGTGGATTGGCGCCCGCCCGGCTCCGTGTCGAAGCTGAAGGAACTGCACGGCATACTCCACGTCGTTGATGCCTCCGGGCCCCAGCTTGATGTCCAGGTGCTCAGCAGTCGTCGGCTGGGCGCGCTCGCGTTCCACGCGGGCCTTGATGTGTCTGAGCGCAGCGATGTCCTCAGCGGTCAGGCCACGGTACACCTGTGGTGCGATCTCCTCCAGAAAGCGCTGGCCGAGCTTGGCGTCGCCGGCCACGAAGCGCGCGCGGGTCAGAGCCATTCGCTCCCACGCCTCAGCGCGGGCCTGGAGATACCGCACGTACCCTTCGAGCGGCAGGCTCAGGCTGCCCGTCTCGCCCTCGGGGCGCAGCCGCGCATCGAGCTGGAACAGGCGGCCCTCCGGCGTCGGCTCGCTGCTTTCCCGCATTACCTGCTCAGCTAGGCGCTCGAAGAACTCGTGGTTGCTCACGGGACTGGGGCCATCAGTGCGGCCGGGGGCTTCGTAGACGAAGATGACGTCCAGGTCCGAGCTGTAGTGCAGCTCTCGTCCGCCCAGCTTGCCCAGCCCCACGACTGCGAAGCGGGCAGGCCCGCCGCCTGCTATCCGGGGAGTCCCGGTGCGCTGCTCCAGCTTCGCGCGGCACGCTTCCAGCGTGGCCTGGAGGCAGGCGTCCGCCAGATCGGAGAGAGCGCGCATGGTCTCCTCCAGGCCCGCGTCTCCCATCAGGTCGCGCACGCCAATGCGTAGCAGCTCGCGGTTCCTGAACCTGCGCAGGGGTCCCAGGTCGCCCGCTGCCACCCGCTCCCGCGCCTGGCGGCGCAGCTCGGCAGCCGACTTGTCCGCCAGCATGACGTCGGGGTCTAACAGCGTGTCCAGGTATTCCGGATGGTGCGCCAGGATATCGGCCAGCCAACGGCTGCCGCCTCCCACCCGGCACAGCACCTCCAGCACACGGGGCGCGCTCTCGAACGTCGCGTACAGCGCCCCCCAGGAGCCAAGCAGAGACGTGAAGCGGGCCAGGTTGTCCAGGGCGAGGTCGGCGTTGCCCGAGCGCGAGGCTGCCCCCAGCACCGCTGGCAGCAGGGCGACGAACTGGCGCTGCACGCGCGTGGACAGGATGGCGTGCTCGGGACCGTAGGCTAGGCTGCGCAGCGCTGCCAGGGCACGCGGCGGGTCCTTGACCCCGTAGGCCGACAACATCGTCGCCGCCTCGGCCGGCTCCAGGTCCGGTTCGAGCAGCAGCCGCGCCTCGGGCGCCTGCGGCCCCGAAGCGCCGGCCACGGCCGCCAGCAGTGCCTGGTAGGTGCTGCGCGCGGCAGCGGTATGCCGCCCGAAGTCGGCCATCAGCACCTCTCCCGGCGACCTCCCTGCGGTCTCACGATAGCCCATCCGCCGTGCCAGCAGGTTCAGCTCCGCGTCGTCCCCAGGCAGCTCGCGGATGGGCAGCTCATACAGCATTTGCAGCCGGTGTTCGAGCGTCCGCAGGAAGAGATAAGCGTCGTGCAGGCAGTCGTGCTCCTGCGGGGTAAGGTAGCTCCCCGCCAGCAGCGCTCGCAGCGCCGGCAGCGTGCCGCTGCACCTGACGCTTTGGTCCTCGACGCCGGCCACAAGCTGGAGGGTCTGCACCGCGAACTCCACGTCGCGAATGCCGCCGGGGCCGTGCTTCACCTCCGGCGCCCTGCCTGGCCTGGGCTCGAGGCGTGCGCGCAGGGCGCTGATCTCGGCTACGTCCAGGGCATCCAGCCGCTTGCCGTAGACGAAGGTCTCCAGGGCCGCCAACAGCCGCCGCCCCAACTCCAGGTCGCCGGCCAGAGGCGCGGCTTTGATAAGCGCCTGGCGCTCCCAGGGCTGCGCCCAGGATTCGTAGTAGCTCACGGTGGCGGCGAACGAGCGCGTAAGCTGCCCGCTGGCGCCCTCCGGGCGCAGGCGCATGTCCACCCGAAACACCATGCCCTCCTGGGTGACTTCCTGGAGGGCGGCGATGATGCTGCTGGCCAGCCGGTCGAAGAACTGCCGGCTGCTCAGCCGCTGCGTGGCGGTGGAAGTCGCCGAGGGCAGGCAATCGCCTTCCTCGCTGTAGGCAAAGATCAGGTCAATGTCGGAGCTGTAGTTCAGCTCGCGCGCGCCCAGCTTGCCCATGGCGATGACGGCCATAGCAGCCGGCCCTGAGGGGCCCATGGGCGTGCCCCACTTGGCCCTCAGGTCCCGCTCGCACACGTCGAGGGCCACTTGCACCTCCGCCGCGGCCAGGTCCGAGATCTCGGCAACGACTGTCTCGTACTCGGCCAAACCCAGCAGGTCGCGGGCCGCAATGCGCAGCAGCTCCCGGCGCTTGAACCGCCGCAGGGCATCGCGCCGAGCCCGCCGCGTGTGCAAGGGGGCGACCTCGCGGCGCAGCTGGAGCAGCAGCAGCTCCGCCGACTTTGGCTTCGACAGCGCCTCGGGCTCCAGCAGGTAGTACAGGTACTCGGGGTTGCGCGCCAGGGCATGGGCGCAGAACTGGCTGGTGCTGCCCAGAGTCGTGAAAAGCTGCAAGGCCCAGGGATCATCCGCCAGCCGGCGGTACAGCGCCACGGGGTCCCTGACTGCCCTCACCAGGCGCTCCCAGTTGTCCAGCGCCATCATCGGTGCAGGGCAATCGCGCAGGCAGCGCAGCAGCTCGGAGAGGATGTCGGCCAGGGCCAGCCGCGAGTCTGGCTCTCCGGCTAACGACTGAAGCACCGCGTCGGCCCGGCGCCAGTCGTCCAGTCCGTACGCGCGCAGGGTGGCGGCCAGCACCCGCTCGTCCAGTGCCGGCGCCAACAGCAGGTCGCGCACGTCGGTCAAGGGTTTTGGCGCGTCAGAGCTGGCCGCAAACATGACAGCGTGGCTCTTGCCGAGCACCCACCTGCCTGTCGCTCTGGCCTGGCGGCAGGCAGGAACGGAAGAGCCCCGACCTACACTACGAGTCGGGGCTCTTGTACGTCAAGACTTGGCGCCCTTACTGCCGCTCACCCGCGTCTAGCCTCCCTGCGAGCCGTATCCCGGCATACCCATGCCGCCCGCCCCGGGCGCACCAGCCGCGCCCAGCGGCAGGCCAACCAGCTCGGCCGTGCAGTGGTCCATGTCGCCCACGCGGGCAATGGGCATCTGGAACTCGAAGTGGTAGTACCATCCCTTGGCGCCTTCTATCTTCATGACCTTGCCGTCCTGCCGCTTCCACAGCTTCTGTTCGGGCAGGTGCGAGTACCGCGGCGGCGGCGTCATGTACGCCTGCGGCAGCCAGCCCGGCGGAGTGCTCTTCGCGTGAGGGTTCGTCACCGGCCGGCTGGCAAACGGGAAGAAGGTGGTCTCGCCAGCACCGGCGCCGCCTCCCCCGCCCATGCTCCCGCCCATAGGCGCGCCATACCCGGAGGACCCTCCTTGGCCGCCGTAGCCCATGGCGCTGGAGGCACCCATGCCTCCTCCTCCGCCTCCGCCGCTGTGCCGCCAGTCGGAGGCTGCATAGTAGAGCGTACGCGGACGCACTAGGTCGCAGATAGTGGCCCCGCTATGGCCGGCGGGCATCCGGATGGGCGAGGGCGGGGTCAGCCGCCTGTCGTTGCTGTCGTAGACGTTCAGCTCGACGATGTTGGCCCCCCAGAGCTGCTCCCAGTAGCTGATAGCCTCCTGCGACAGGAACAGGCGGTGGTACTTGAAGTAGCCCCCGCGGTCGGTGATGAAGTAGAAGGCCTCCCGCCCCTCACCGCGGCCGGAGTAGTTCTTCAGGCGCGCCAGCACGCGGTCAGCGAACTTGGGCTTCGAGTGCATGACCACGCCCACGCGCACCGTGCAGGTCTCCGGCGTGGCCTGCGGCGCGCTCACGTTGGCAGTCATCTTGGGCATGCCCACCTCGAACCAGAAGGCTTCTCGCACTGCCTCGTCGTGCAGCTCGCCCATGACCTCCATTTCGATCTGCCGTTGCGTAATGTCAATCTGCAACGCTGGTCGCAGCCCATGGCCGATGCGGCCCTCTCTGGGCACTACCTCCACCACGCGACCCAGGAAGATGCGCCCGAGCTGCCGCCACTCAATCAGGCTCAACCTCAGCGCATGGTACTGTTGCGGGATGCCGGCCTCAGCGATGCTCGGGTCCTGCTTGACGGCCTCCTGGTAGGTTATGCGCAGCGCATCCGGCATGTCTTCGCCCGCCTGGGCCGCTGCCACCGACGGTGCCCCACCAGGCGCCACGCCGGGCGGGCCGAAGCCGGTAGGCGGCATGCCAGGCGCCCCCCCGGGCGGGCCGCCCACCGCGTTGCCGCCGCCGGGCGGAGCTTGTGAGAACAACACGCTGCCGCATAGTACTAGGGTGAGCAGTACCGCGCCGACCAGGACCGACAGGCGTCGCTTCGGAGCCATGGTCGCATCACCTGGGGCCTAGGCCGAAGGCCATCGAATGATCGCACGCGACGGCCAGAGTATATTCCATCCGCACGCCAATGTCAACGGCCCGAAAGCCTCCCGGCCTGGCCCTGTCCGCGTCCTTCCTCCTCCCGCAGGCCCAGCACGTACTCCAGTTCCACCTCGCCAATGCGGATGGTGTCACCGTCACGCGCCCCCGCGCGCTCCAGAGCCGCCAGCACTCCCAGGCGGTCTAGCTCGGCGTGCAGATGGTACAGCGCCGGCTCGCTCTTGAGGTTGGTGCGCGCCACGGCGCGCTCCACCATGTTGCCGGACACCGTGAACACCCCCTCCTCGGCCTGTTCCACCTTCAGGGGACGCTGCTGCGGCTCCGGCTCCGGCTCAATCGCCACGGCGAAGGGACTGGGCTGGCTGCGTGCCTGGTCCAGCTCTGCGAAGCTGCGCTTCACCAGTTGCTGAACTCCCTCGCCCGTGGCGGCCGAGATCAGCAGCACCTCGCCGGCCTCGGCCGCCAGCTCCTTGCGCACTGCTGCGGCGAGCTCCTGCGCCCGGGGCAGGTCTATCTTGTTGAGCGCCACGATCTGCGGCAGCTTCAGCAGCCGCTCGTCGTGGAGCGTCAGCTCTCGGTTCAGCGCGTGGTAGTCGCTCACCGGATCGCGGTCCTGACCTCCTCCGGAGTCGGGATCCCGACCGCGCAGCGGGTCGGGACCCTCCGGTGGGTCGCCATCCAGCAGGTGAATGAGCACCCGGGTACGCTCGATATGGCGCAGGAACTGATGCCCGAGGCCCACTCCTTGGTGGGCCCCCTCGATGAGGCCAGGCATATCGGCCATCACCAGGCTGCGGTTGTCGGGTCCGGCCACGGCTCCCAGGTTGGGCACCAGCGTGGTAAAGGGGTAGTCGGCCACCTTGGGCCGGGCTGCCGAAACCCGGGCGATCAGGCTCGACTTGCCAGCATTGGGAAAGCCGACCACGCCCACGTCCGCGATCAGCTTAAGCTCCAGGCGCACGGCGCGAGCCTCACCAAGCAGGCCCTTCTCTGCAAACTTCGGCGCGCGCCGCGTCGGGGTGGCGAAGCGGGCGTTGCCGCGCCCATGGGCGCCCCCGCGTGCCACCACCAGCCTCTCCCGGTCCTCCTTGAGGTCCCCCAACACGCGCCCGGTATCGGCGTCGTAAACCACCGTGCCGAAGGGCACTGGCACCACCAGGGACTGGCCCCGGCGGCCAGTCTTGTTGCTGCTGCCCCCCGGGCGCCCGTTCTCCGCGCGGAACTGGCTCTGGTATCTGAAGTCCAGCAGCGTGGTAAGGTCGGCGCGCGCTTCGAGGATGACCTCGCCCCCGTCGCCCCCGTCGCCGCCGTTGGGTCCGCCGCGGGGCACGTAGGGCTCCCGGCGAAAGCTAACCATCCCATCGCCGCCCTTTCCCGCCTGGACCTGGATTGTCACCTCGTCAACGAACATGCCGAACCCCGATCCCCTAAGCAAAACAGCCGCCCAGGCCGGGCGGCCCCACGGGCCGCAGATCGGCGGCGGCTGTGTTGCGCTGGTGGCTGACCGCGACGCGCTAAGCCGGGACCTCGGACAGCACGCTCACGTGCTTCTTGGTTCCCTTGGTGACGAAGCGAACGTAGCCCTCGGCCAGGGCGAACAACGTGTCGTCGGCGCCGCGACCGACGTTGGCCCCCGGCAGCACTTTGGTGCCACGCTGGCGGACGATGATGTTCCCGACCCTCACGCGCTGGCCATCCTGGCGCTTCACGCCCAGCCTCTTGGAGGCGCTGTCGCGGCCGTTGCGCGAGCTTCCCATGCCTTTCTTGTGTGCCATTGCACTTCCTCCAGACGACAGCTCACCAGCCCGGCCCGAGGGCTAGGCCTGAATGGAGTTGATCAGAACTTTGGTCAGGTCCTGCCGGTGTCCCCGCGTGCGCCGGTAGCGCTTCTTGGCCTTGTACTTGAAGACCCGCAGCTTGCGCCCGCGCTCGTGGGCCACCGCCTTGCCCACCACCTTGGCCCCTGCTACGTAGGGCGTGCCCACCTTCAGCTCCTCGCCCTCACCGGCAGCCAGGACGTTGGTGAACTCGACGGTCTCGCCGACCTCAACGGGCAGTCGGTTCACGCGGATGACGTCCTTCTCCTGCACCCGAACCTGCTGCCCGCCGCATTCTATGATGGCGTACACGGCCGATTCCCTTTCCACAATGCCCGTCACAATAGCCGCCCCGAGGAGCGGCCAAACCGCGATTGTAGCCCAGGACGCGTGTGCCGTCAAGGTGCGCAGGGCACTTTCCGGCCCTGCGCACTCGCCGCCAGAATCCCCACGGCTGTCTTCGCGTCCTGGATCTCGCCCGCCAGGACCAGGCGCCGGGCCTCGGACAGGGGGAGGCGTTCGGTGGCGATGATCTCGTCCTCGTCGGCCTGGCGGTCCTCCTTCACGAGGTTGGCCGCCAGGAAGATGTGGATCAGCTCTGTGCTATAGCCGGGGGCCAGGTAGACGCTGAGAAGGCGCTCCAGACGGCCGGCGTGGCAGCCGATTTCCTCCGCCAGCTCCCGCTGCGCCGCCTCGGCCGGGTCCTCGCCCGGGTCAATGACCCCGGCCGGTATCTCCAGCAGCACCCTTCCCGTGGGCAGGCGGAACTGGCGCACTAAGATCACCTCGCCGCCATCCGTCAGCGGCACCATCGCCACCGCATGGGCGTGCTCGATGACCTCGCGCGTGGCGGTCACGCCGCTGCTGAGCTTGACCGTGTCAACCCGCAGGCTCACGATCTTGCCCTCGTAGAGGCGCTCGCTGCATATGACCTCTTCCCGCAGTCGGTCGTCGGTCATTCGTCTGCTCCTAGAGCTTCGAGCTGCTGTGCCGCCAGGATGCCGGCGGCGCCCGCAGCCAGGAAGAACGCCCGGTCCTCTTCCACCGAGCGGCCCATGGTGGTCGGCCGGATGCCGAGCGCCGTCAGCAGGTCGAGGGCGGGCTCCGCGTCCAACACCGGATAGGCGCGCTGCTGGGAATCCTCCTCCTGCCCGTCCTGCACGCAGAAGGCAGCCAGGTCGGCGGCGATGGCCTGGGCCAGCTCGGGTGGCAGCTCCGGCACGGCGAAGCCAGGCAGGTCCTGGCAGCAGCGCAGCACCATCAGGCTGTGCTCGCTCACGCGGTAGTGCCGCGGGCGCCGGTCGGCGAAGCTCATGCGCAGGGCCAAGATGACGTCGCCGTCCAGCCAGAAAGCTGCGGCGATGACCTCGACAGCCTCCAGCGCGGTGCATCCGTAGGGCGTGGCGGTTCCCACGCCGCCGGGACCCATGCAGCAGATGGCGACATCGGCCCGCGCCACGTGCCGCGCGATGAGCACGCCGCTGTGGATGTTGACAGCCTCGTAGTCGCCCCCGAACGCGTGCCCGCAGGTGACGGTGGCGGCTATGAGGCCCTTGGCGTGCAGCTCCGCCGCCAACTGGCTGAAGCTGGCCGGCAAAGCGCCGCCGTCGGTCATCACGTACACGATGCGCGCGTCGGGCGACTGAGATCTCACGCCGGCAGCAATGGCCGGGAGCTGGCTGTGCACAGTGCCGACCACCACCGGCATGCCCTCCAGGCTCTGCACCTCCTGGAGAGCCTCGTGGTGGGGCGAGTCTGGCTCCTCGGCGGCTAGCACCTTCACCTGCCAGGGGGTGTAACGCAGCTTCATGATGTGCCCGGGGCCATCCAGGTCCGTCTCCGGCCGGGTCAGGTTGGCCATCACGAAATGGTAGCCGCCCGTGCCCAGGCCCAGGTGCGCTGCTGTCGTGTTCAGCAGCACCTGGTCGCCCACTTGGGCTGGGCCGGTGAGGTCGGGGTAGTTGATGGCGCGGCCCGACTCACCTTCGACCTGCACTTCCAGGCACTCAGTGCCCCCGGGCTGCGGACTGACCGCGACGACCTGCGCGACTCGGGAACGGATTCTGGCCATAGTCTGGCTCCTGGAGGATGCGCCCCGCGAGGCGTCGAATCAGCAGTGGCGCTCCATCTACGTCTGCACATCCGGTGCGTGTAATGCCTGAGCTGTGCTTCTTCGACTGCAACGCCCGCCTGGGCCGCTCCCGGCGGCCGCGGCCCACCGAGTTTACCACAAAGCAGGGCCTTCTGCGAGAGATGGACCGCTGCGGCATCGCCCGGGCGCTGGTCTATCATGCGGAGAGCCTGGAGCTTTCGCCCTCCCTGGGCAATGAAAGGCTCCTCAAGGAGATCGCCGGCGAGGATCGGCTGGCGCCCTGCTGGATGGTTCTGCCGCCCCACACCGGCGAGATGACCGTACCGGATGTGGATGCGATGATTGCCGCCGGCGTCCAGGCGGTGCGGCTGGCTCCGGTCACGCACAAGTTCCCGCTGAATGAGGCCGCTTCGGCCAGCCTGCTGGCGGCTCTAGCCGCGCGCCGCGTCCCTCTGCTGTTGAGCCTGGAGGAGAGTTCCTGGGCGGAGATTGACGGCCTCGCCAGCCGCCATGCCGCGTTGCCGCTCATCGTGCTGGACGTGGGCTATCGCTGCGACCGGAACCTGTATCCGCTGCTGTCCAAGCACAAGGGCCTCCGCGTAGAGACGGCAACCTACACGGTGCACCGTGGCCTCGAGGAAGTCTGCGCGCACTTCGGCCCGGAGCGGCTGGTTTTCGGCACCGGCATGCCCCAGCGCGACCCAGGCGGGGCCATGGCTGCGGTCACCTACGCGGAAGTCGGCAACAGCAGCAGGCAGATGATCGCCGGCGGGAACTTGCAGGGCCTGCTGGAGGGGGTGGTGTAGCTGCCACACGCCGACAGCATCTGGTCCCGGGCCGTGCTGGCCGGCCAGCGGCTAGCTGGGGAGCTGGTGGTTGACTGCCACATCCACCTGGGTCCCTGGCACAGCTTCCACATCCCTGACAACGACCCGCAAGGCGTGCTGCACTCGATGGACCTGGTGGGCATTGACGTGGGCGTGTGCAGCCCCCACCGGGCCATCGCACACGACTACCGGGGCGGCAACGAGGAGGTGGCTGCGTTCCACCGGGCCCATCCCGACCGCATCAGGCCTTACATTACCATCAACCCCAACTACCCCGACGAGGAGATCGCCGCCGAGATCGCCAAGTGGCGCGAGCAAGGGCTGCTGCTCGGCTTCAAGATCCACCCCAGCGAGGCGCAATATCCGGCCAATGGGGACAAGCTCCGCGCGCTGTGGGAAACGGCTCAGGAGCTGGGCCTGCCCGTCCTAGCGCACTCCTGGGCGGACGATAAGTACGCCAGCCCGGCCGCTCTGGGCAGGCTGGCCGACGAGTACCCAGCCACCAAGGTCATTGTGGCCCACAGCGCCACGAGTTGGGAGATGATCGAGCAGGCTACCGCCGAAGCCAGGCGGCGCGACAACCTCTTCCTGGACCTGACCGGCTCGGCCATGCTGCCCGGCGCCGTCGAGAGCATGGTCGAGTCTGTTGGGGCCGACAGGATCCTCTTCGGGACCGACCTGCCGTTCCTGGACCCGCGGCCGCAGGTGGGCCGCGTGGCTCTCGCGCGCCTCACCGACGACGCCAAGCGCCTCATCTGCGGCCTGAACGCGAAGCGGGTGTTTGGGCTCTAGCGCCGTTCGTGAAGTGCGATGTCCCCTGAGATCGCAGCGCCGTTGACGTGGAATGCCGGCAATTCCGGGGACACCATACTGAATTCCTAGTTGTGCGGCGCTTGCGCGGCCCCTTTGGCCCGCGCCTGGCTGGGTGGGGAACGCGACCCAGCACAGCCGGCAGCGGTGCCACAAGGTCCTCGTGGCCCAGCGGCCGGCTACCCGCGGCCCCGTCCTGCTTCCTCTAGGCGCCTTCAGCCGTCCGCAAGCGGTTCAGCGCGCGCAGGAGGGCCAAGCGGGCGCGGTCGAGGTCCACGTGCTCGTCGGGGGTCTCGTGGCGCAGGCGGGCGCGGGCCCGGTCCAGAGCCTGGCGGGCGCGCTCCACGTCAATCTCCTGCGGCAGCTCGGCGATGTCGGGTAGCACGATCACGCCCTGGCGCGATACCTCCATGATCCCTCCTGCTACTGCCATCAGCTTGCGGGTGCCATCGGCGTAGCGCAGCTTGAGCCGGCCGATGCCCAGCTCGCAGATGAGCGGCGCGTGCCGGGCTAGAACGCCCAGTTGCCCTTCAACGCTGGGGGCAATCAGCGAGAGGATCTCGTCGCGGAGGACGACCCGCTCCTGAGTGGCGACCTCGAGGGCGTAGGTGGCAGGCACGCCTATCCACCACCACCCTTACGGTGCCTCTCCACGGCTTCATCAATGGTGCCGAGCATGCGGAAGGCCGACTCGGGCAGGTCGTCGTGCTTGCCCTCCAGGATCTCCTCGAAGCCCCGGATGGTCTCCTCCAGGGGCACGTATCTGCCCTCGATATCGTACATATGGGCGACCACGAAGAACGGCTGTCCCAGGAACTGCTGGATCTTGCGCGCCCGCTCCACGGTCAGCTTGTCCTCGTCGGAGAGCTCATCTATGCCCAGAATGGCGATGATGTCCTGGAGGTCACGGTAGCGCTGCAACACCCGCTGCACCTCGCGGGCGACGCGGTAATGCCGTTCGCCCACCACGCGTGGGTCCAGAATGCGCGAGGTGGAGTCCAAGGGGTCAACCGCCGGGTAGATGCCCTTCTCGGCAATCGCGCGGTCGAGAACCGTGGTGGCGTCCAGGTGGGTGAAGGTGGAGGCGGGCGCCGGGTCGGTGAGGTCGTCGGCCGGAACGTAGACGGCCTGCACGGACGTGATGGAGCCCGCCTTGGTGCTGGTGATGCGCTCCTGAAGCTCCGCCATCTCGGTGGCCAGCGTCGGCTGGTAGCCGACGGCCGACGGCATGCGCCCCAGCAGCGCCGAGACCTCGGAGCCGGCCTGCACGAAGCGGAAGATGTTGTCTATGAAGAGCAGGATGTCCTGACCCTCTTCGTCGCGGAAGTACTCGGCCATGGTCAGCGCGGTGAGGCCCACCCGGAACCGCACGCCGGGCGGCTCGTTCATCTGCCCGAAGACCAGGCAGGCCGAACTCAGCACGCCGGTTTCCTTCATGCGCAGCCACAGCTCGTTGCCCTCGCGCGTGCGCTCGCCTACCCCGCCGAAGACCGACACGCCGCTGTGCTCCAGGGCGACGTTGTGGATCAGCTCCATGACCAGCACGGTCTTCCCCACGCCGGCGCCGCCGAACAGGCCGATTTTGCCGCCCTTGGGGTAGGGGCAGAGCAGGTCCACCGCCTTCAGCCCGGTCTCGAATAGCTGGGGCTGCACCTGTTGGTCTTCGAAGGTGAGCGCGTCCCTGTGGATGGGGCTGGTGCGCGTCGTGGCGACCGGGGGCCCCTGGTCAATGGGCTCGCCCAGCAGGTTGAAGAGGCGGCCCAGGGTCTCGCGGCCCACGGGCACGCGGATAGGTCCGCCCGTGTCTTCCACCGGCAGGCCTCGCACCAGCCCGGCCGTGCTGCCCAGAGCCACGCAGCGGACCATAGCGTCGCCCAGGTGATCGGCGACCTCTACAATCAGGTCGCTGGCTTGGTCGTCCCGGCGTATGCGCAGGGCGTTGTTGAGCGCTGGCAGGTCCCCGGGCTGGAACGCGCAGTCCACCACCGGGCCTATGATCTGCGCCAATCTACCTATCCGCTGCTGTGACTCCGGCACGTGCGTAGTGCTCCTCCAGATGGTGATGCCTCAACGCAGGGCCTTAGCCCCAGTGCTTCAGCGCCTCTGCCCCCGAGGCGACCTCGATGACCTCGCTGGTGATGGCCTGTTGGCGGGCCTGGTTATGCTCTCTGGTGAGGCTGGCCAGCAGGTCCTCGCAGTTGTCGGTGGCCGCGGTCATGGCAGCCATGCGGGCGCCCTGCTCGCTGGCCGCCGCCTCCAGCAGCAGATGGTAGACCATGGTGTCCACATACCGGGGCAGCATCCGCGCGAAGAGCCGCTGCGGCTCCGGCTCGAAGATATACTCGACCACCGCCTGAGGCGGCGCAGCCTCGGGTGGCCGCAGGGGCAGCAGCCGCACCTCGGTGGGCACGTGCTGGATGGTGCTGACGAAGCGGGAGTAGATCACTCTGATCTCGTCAACCTCTTCCCGCTCGTACAGCTCCCGCAGGTAGCGCGCGATATCCAGCGCCTGCTGAATGCCCGCTTCGCTCGATAGCTGGCTGAAGTGCTGCGCCGGTTGGACGCCCCGAAACGACAGGTAATCCCTCGCCTTGCGGCCGATGGTGACCACCAGAGGGTCCAGGGCGGCCTGCCGCACCTGCTCGATGGCCGCATGTGCCTTGCGGTTCAGGTTGGCGTTGTAGCTGCCGCACAGACCCCTGTCGGCGGCCACCGGCACCACCGCTACTCGGCGCAGCTCCCGCACGGCCAGCAGCGGGTGCTCGACCTCGGCCGCCAGGGGCGCCACCCGCGCCAGTATCTCCTGCAGCTTGTCCCGGTAGGTGCGGCCCATCTCCACCCGGGACTGAATGCGCTTGAGCCGCGTTGCCGCCACCATGCGCATGGCCCGCGTGATGTGCTGGATGTTGCGGACCGTGCGGATCTTGCGCCGCAGCTTGCGGATGTTGGTGACCATAGCCGACTAGCCCTCAGCCCCCCCGGCTGGCGCCGGCGCGGGCTCCTGCCCCGCCTGGGCCTGGGCCGCCCCTCGCCACTGCGCCACGAACGCGCCGATGGCCCTCTCCAGCTTCTGCCGCAGCTCGTCGGTCATCTCCGCGCGCTCCTTGAGCTCCTGCATCAGCTCTGGGTAGCGCTGATGGACATGCTTGAGAAGCTCCGGCTCCAGGCCCTCGATCTCCGCCAGTGGTACTTCGTCCAGGGCGCCGCTGCTGCCCGCGAAGATCACCACTATCTGGTCCCCCACGTCCATAGGTTGGTACTGAACCTGTTTGAGCACTTCGACCATGTGCTCACCACGGCCCAGGATGGCCCGGGTGGCTGCATCCAGGTCCGCAGAGAACTGCGCGAAGGCAGCGAACTCCCGATAGCTGGCCAGGTCCAGCCGCAGTCGCCCCGCGACTGTACGCATGGCGTGGTTCTGGGCGTCGCCGCCCACTCGGGAGACGCTGATGCCGACGTTGATGGCCGGCCGCACCCCCGCATAGAACAGCTCGGACTCCAGGTAGATCTGCCCGTCGGTGATGGAGATGAGGTTGGTGGGGATGTAGGCGGCGTAGTCCCCCGCCTGGGTCTCCACGATGGGTAGAGCGGTCAGTGACCCGCCGCTCAGCTCCTCGGAGAGCTTGGCGGCCCGCTCCAGCAGGCGGGAATGCAGGTTGAAGATGTCGCCGGGATAGGCCTCGCGGCCCGGCGGGCGGCGGATGAGCAGGGACACCTCGCGATAGGCCTGCGCGTGCTTGGAGAGGTCGTCGTAGATGACCAGCGCGTGTCCGCCGGCGTCGCGCACCTCCTCGCCCATGGCGCACCCCGCGTAGGGAGCGATGTACTTCATGGCGGCGGGGTCGCTGGCGGACGCCGACACCACCGTGGTGTACTCCAGGGCCCCTTCCCGCTCCAGCACGTCCACTACCTGGGCCACGCTGGAGAGCTTCTGACCGATGGCCACATAAATGCACACCACGTCCCCCTGCCGCTGGTTGATGATGGTGTCCACGGCCAGAGCGGTCTTGCCGGTCTGGCGGTCGCCGATGATCAGCTCCCGCTGCCCGCGCCCGATGGGGGTCATGGAGTCAATGGCCTTCAGGCCCGTTTGCAGCGGCTCTTTCACCGGCTGCCGCTCCACCACTCCTGGCGCCCGACCCTCTATGGGCCGGTACTTATCGGCCGTGATGGGCCCCTTGCCGTCTAGCGGCCGCCCCAGGGCGTCTACCACGCGGCCCAGCAGCGTCCGGCCCACGGGCACCTCCACGATGCGCCCGGTGGTCTCCACGACGTCGCCCTCGGAGACGTGCTCGTCCGAGCCCAAGAGCATGACCCCTACGTTGTCTTCCTCCAGGTTGAAGGCCAGGCCCATGACGTCGCCGGGGAACTTGAGCAGCTCGTCGGCGCGGCAGTTCGCCAGCCCGTACACGCGCGCGATGCCGTCACCGACCTGGAGCACCACGCCCACCCCCACCATCTCCAGCTTGGTGCGGTACTTCTCCAGCTCTTGCTTGAGCAGAGAGGTGACTTCCTGGGGTCGCACTGCCAACTTCGTCTCACCCCAACAGCTTGGCGACTAGCTCGCCGCCCGCAGCCGTACCTGCTTCAGATGGTCGCGCATTACTTCCAGGCGCGTCTTGAGGCTTCCGTCCAGCAGCAGGTCTCCTACGCGCACCTTGGCCCCGCCCAGGATCTCCGGCTTGACCAAGGCCTTCAGCACCGCCTGTTTGCCAAACGTGCGCTCAATCAGCGACTTGAGCCGCTGCACCTCATCGTTGGTCAGGGGGACAGCCGTCTGCACTTCCGCGCGCACGATGCCCTGGTACTGGTCCGAGAGCTCGGCGTACGTCTCGCGCACCGCCGGCACTGCGTCGGCGCGGCGGTTCTCCACCAGCAGGTCCAGGAACGTCAGCATGCCCGCCGACACGGTCTCGCCGAAGGCCACCCGCACCAGGTCGTCTTTCGCCTGCCTCCCCAGCAGCGGGTGGCGCAGCAGCAAGGCCAGCTCCGGCATGGCCTCCAGCGCCTGGCAGACCGTGTCCAGCTCGCGGCCCACCTGCTCCACCAGGTTCTGGCCCACGGCGAACCCGAACAAAGCCCTGGCGTATCGTCTGGCTGCCTTACGGTTGACCATCGGTCACTAGCTCAGCGGCTGGCGTTTCTGAAGCTCCTCGATGTCTTCGAAGAGCTCATCCATCAACGCCCGGTGCCGCTCCTCGTCCAGAGTCTGGCGCAGGGCCGTCTCGGCCATGAGCGTGGCCAGGTCCGTGACCTGGTCGCGGATTTCGGCCAGGGCCTTATCCTTCTCCAGGCCGATCTCCTCGCGCGCCCGGCTCAGCACCTGCTGCGCCTGCTCGCGGGCCTCGGCCAGGATCTTGTTTCGGGCCGCATGGGCCTCTTCGGTGGCCTTGGCGATGGCGTCGCGGGCCTCGGTCTCGATCTGTGCCAGCCGGTCGGCCAGCTCCCGCTCCTGCTGGCGCATGCCGTCGCGGGTTCTTTCCGCCTCCTCCAGGTTGGCGCGAATCTCCTCCCGCCGCTGGGCGAAGAAGTCGCTCACCCGGCGCCAGAATAGGCGCCACAGCAGCAGCACCAGCACCAGGAACCCCACCGCGTTCACCACGAGCTGCTGCCACTCGATGCCTAGTTGCTTGAAAACGTCGCCCATCGGTTCTCTACCAACCTGGGACCCGCCCCGGCGCCTGAGGCTACTGCACGACCACGGCGGGCAGTTTCCCCATGAGCAGCAGGAACATCAGCAGGGCGTAGATGACCAGCGACTCGATGAAGGCCAGCGAGATGAGCAGCACCTGCCGGATGTCCGCGAACGCCTCCGGCTGCCGGGCGATGCTCTCCATCCCGGCGGCCGCTGCCTTGCCCTGCGCCGTGGCTGCGGCCAACACTGCGATGGGCAGTCCCAGCCCTACGGCCAACGCCATTGCTACACCGTATGCCATGGTAATCCTCCTCCGAGAGTATTGTGGTCCTGTCGGTCGCCTGCGCGTTTGCGGCGTCTAGTGCCCGCCCTCTATAGCCCCGGCAATGTAAGAGGCCGACAACATCAGGAAGACCAGCGCCTGCACGAAGCCGGTGAAAATGGCCAGCAGCACGATGGGCAGTTGCAGCGGAAGGGGCAGCGTGTAATGCGCGGCGTTGAAGATCAGGGCGCCGATCATGATGAGGCTGCCCACGACCTTGTCCTCGCCGAAGATGTTACAGAACAACCGCACCGACAGCGACACCGGCCGCGCCAGCTCGGTGATCAGATGCACCGGCAGCATCAGTGGAGCCAGGATCAACGGCTCCCCGGCCAGGTTCTTCAGGTAGCCGATCCCGCCGTGATGGGCGACACCGACCACGTGGGTGGTCAGGAACACCACCAGGGCCAGCGACAGGGTCATGTTCAGGTTCGCCGTGGGGCTCACGAACCCCGGGATGACGCCCAGCACGTTCATGACGAGAATGTAGAGGAAAAGCGTGCCCAGAAAGGGCGTCCAGCGCCGGCCGCCCTCCGGCATGAGCCGCTCGATGAAGCTCGCCAGGCTCTCGTAGGCCCACTCAACCAGGTTCTGCAACCCGCTGGGGACGCGCTGCATGCGCCGGGTGCCCAGAGCGCAGACCACTCCGAGCGCGATGATCACGAACCACGACGCCGGGACCCCCGGGTTGATGTGCTGGAATCCGGGGATGGCGCGGATGGCGTTGAAGATGGTGGCGACGTGTTCCTCGCCCACCGGCTGTATCTCCTACGCGCTTGGCCCGGCCTGGCCGACTCGCGCATCTGCGCGGCGCTCACGCAGCAGCACCCAGACGAGCACTGCATAGGCCAGCGTGTAGCCGGCTGCCAGCGGCAGCGGGGCGATCAGCTCCAGCCGGAACCCGTAGTAGAAAGCCGCGGCCACCAGCCCATACTTGAGCACGTGCAGCGGCCCGTAGATCAGGCGCTGGCGTCGCCGCGCCCGGCCAGGAGGAGCGCCCAGGCTGGCGTTGACCGCGCGCTCCAGCAGGTGCAGCAGCAGCACGCCCAACGCGGCGCCGCAGGCGAAGTTCAGCCCAACCTGCGCCCCCCAAACACAAAAGAGCCACAGTCCGATCAGCGCGGCAAGGAAGACTGTGGTCCGGTAAGTGCGGGGGAAAGCCTCGTCAACGACCGGCGCCTTCGTTGTCATCCCACGACCGATTGGCGACTCTGAACACCTCGACGAACCCGGCCACCGCTCCCAGCAGGAAGAAGACCACCATCAGCCAGGGCTCTGTTCCCAGCCACCGATCCAGGTAGTACCCGATCAACGCGCCAATGCAGATGCAGGCGGCCAGCATGATGCCGATGGTGGACAGGATGGCCACTCCGCGCAGGCTGCGCCCCTTGTCCTCGCGCATCCCGTCCCTCCGACCAAAGACGGCCCATACTACCGGAATAGAAGGGCCTTGTCAAGGAGGCCCGGACGGCTCCCCGGGCCCAGAAACAGGCTCTTGCTGGCCGGGGAGCGAACAATCCCGCCGGGCCTTCCGTCTCATGGTTGGGAGCCAGTCTGTATCGGTGGAAGCCACCTCGGGTGGTTTCGCGGAAACTCCAAAGGAGGCTAGGGCAATGAAGAGGTATGCCGGCACCTTGGCTGCGAGCTTGCTTCTGGTCCTCGCGGCGACCGCCCACTCACAGGCGGCCGAGGCCGCAAAGACGCCACTGCGGGTCATAGACGTCGCGGTTTTCAAGCACGGATATGGCTTTGTCATGGCCGAAGGCCGCGCGCAGCCCGAGGGCGGCTGGGTAGCGTTCGACAAGGTGCCTCAGGCCAGTCTGGGAACGCTGTGGCTTTACAGCCCGGATCAGGGCGTCAGCGTGGACCGCACGGTGGCCGAGGTGAAGGACCTCAGCGAAGCTGACGAAGCCGAGAGCCTGGACGACCTGCTCATGGGCAACGTTGGCAAGCAAGTGACCATAACCGGGATGGTGACGAGCACCGAGAAGCAGACGTGGTCAGGGAAGCTGCTGCCCCCCGTGGCTGGGGAGAGCCCTGGCTACCGTCCGGGGTACTACGGTACGCCGCCTCCCAGCAGCCGTGCCACCGAGGACGAGACCGTCTGGGGGGCGGTGCCGCCGCGCGAGCACCCCGGCCGCAAGCAGGTCTCGCACGCGGTCCTGGAGCAGGGAGACGGGAAGCACGTCGTCATACCCAAGGACATGATCAGGACCATCACCTTTGACAGGAATCCGGGCCGCACGGTGACTCTGACTCGGCCCCAGCAGGTGCTGGCCGCGCGCTTGGTCAAGGGCGGCAAGACGCTGGTGGAGAAGGCGACCGTGGGAATGGCCTACATGGCCAAAGGGCTGCAATGGACCCCCGAATACCGCGTGGAGCTTGCCGCGGAGAAGGGCACCGGGCGGCTGCGGCTGCAAGGTGCAGTCGTCAACGATGTGGTGGACCTGGACAACAGCAACCTGCACCTGATAGTCGGCGTGCCGCACTTCATCCAGCAAGACAGCATCTCACCGCTTTCGCTCCAGTTGACCTGGAGCGGGCTATCGGCGTACTTCGCGCAGGTACAGCAGCGCCGCGCAGACGCCTTCAGCAATGTCATGATGACGCAGGTGGCGTACTACGCCGAGGGCGCGGCAGCGCCCGGGCCCGCCCAGCCGATGCCGGTGCCCACCGTGACCGGCCAGGGCGCCGAGGAGCTGTTCTTCTACCAGGTGCCGGAGATGACCCTGGCCAAGGGCGGCCGCGCCTCCGTGAGCATACTGGACGTGCCCATCAAGTACGAGGACGTATACCTGCTCGACATCATTGACCAGCCCGGCATGGCTTACCGCCGCTGGTCCGAACGCTATGCCGAGGAGCGCGCCTCGTCGCCGCGCGACCAGGAGGCAGAGGCGTTGGCGCGGGAGCTGGCCAAGCCCAAGGCCTGGCATGCCCTGCGCATCAACAACGACGGCAAGCAGCCCTGGACCAGCGGCCCGGCCCTCACCGTGCAGGGCTGGCGGCCCATCGCTCAGAGCATGCTCACCTACACGCCCATCGGCGGGCAGGTGGACGTGCGCACCACCATCGCCCCGGACGTCCTCGTCACCAAGACCGACCTCGAAGTGACGCGGCAGCAGCGGGCCCTGAAGACCTCAGGCCACGACTACGATCTGGTGACGGTGCGCGGGGAGATCAAGCTGGCCAACCACAAGCAGGAGGCCCTGCGCCTCATCACCACCCGCCAAGTCGAAGGCGAGGTGAGCGAGGCCAGCGACGAGGGGAAGTCCACCAAGCTGGCGGAGGAGAGTATGGGCGTCAACCCCACCAGCCAGATCAAGTGGGACCTGAAGCTGGCCGCAGGCGAGGAGAAGACGCTGACCTACAGTTACAAGGTTTACGTGCCGGTTTGAGCGGCGCTGGGAACAAATCGCCGGGCCGTTACGTCCCATAGGTCAGTGGCAAGGAGGAGGGAGCGCAGGCGCCTCGAATTGTGGCCCTAGAGGTATGCGACCTCGACTCCGATAGAGGATGCAGCCGCTGTCAGAGGCGGCTGGTATTCCAGGAGGTACGAAGATGATCCTCGGCAGGAAGGTAACCGTTTCGCAGGCATTGAGTGCTGCCGGCTTCGCAGCCGTGGTGGTCGTGTTGGTGGTCAGCTTCACGGGCATGGCCGCCCGCGGGCAGGAGAAGCCCGGCGAGATCCCGCGCCTGGGCGTGGAGGTGTTGGGTCAGACCGAGCTGCTGACCGACAGCAGGGCCTCGCTGCGGGTGGTGGCCACAGACTACCAGGCGAAGGCGCCGCTGCGGGGCGCCCGGGTGGGCATCTACCTGGCCAGCGACACGCGCACCGAGGAGCTGCTGCGCGACAGGACCGACCGCTACGGCACGCTGGACGCGCAGTTCAACATCCCCGACCTGGAGCCCGGCGGCTACAAGCTGCGGGTCAGCGTGCAGACCAATGTGGGGGAGAAGCAAGTGGAGCGCGACGTGACCCTCAAGCGCCTCAACCAGATTCTGCTCACCACGGACAAGCCCATCTACCAGCCCAACCAGGTCATGCACCTGCGGGCCCTGGCCCTGCGCAAGCCCAAGCTGCACGCCGTAGCCAACCAGCCGCTCACGCTGGAAGTCAGCGACGCCAAGGGCAACAAGGTCTTCAAGAAGGAGTTGACGACCGACGACTTCGGCATCGCCGCGACCGACTTCCAGCTCGCCGACGAGGTGAACATGGGCCGCTACACGGTGCGGGCGCTGCTGCAAGAAGACAAGGCGGAGAAGACCGTCACGGTGGAGCGCTACGTGCTGCCCAAGTTCAAGGTGAAGACCACGCTGGACAAGGACTACTATCTGCCCGGCGAGACCATCAAGGGCACGGTGCAGGCTGACTACTTCTTCGGCAAGCCGGTGACCGAGGGCGAGGTGACGGCGCGGCTCTCCACCTTCGACGTGGAGCTGTCCGAGTTCCAGAAGGTCAACGGGACCACTGACAAGGACGGCAGCTTCAAGTTCGAGGCCAAGCTGCCCGACCACTTCGTGGGCACGCCTCTGGAGCAGGGCAACGCCTACCTCCAGGTTGATGTCTCAGTCAAGGACCAGGCCGATCACATCGAAAAGGTCACCACTACCTCCACGGTGGCCAAGGACCCCATTCGCATTGACGCCATCCCCGAGACCGGGAAGTTGGTCCCCAAAGTGCAGAACGTCGTCTACGTGATGACCACCTACCCCGACGGCAGCCCGGCCCAGTGCCGCCTGGACCTGGGCCAGCGCGGGCGAGTGCTCAACACCGACTCCCTGGGCCTGGCGCAGTTCCAGGTAACGCCGGAGACCTCCCCCTTCGAGGTCCGCATCCGCGCCACCGACACCAAGGGCAACGTGGCGGAGAAGACCGAGAAGCTCGAGTTCGACGCCAGCACCGAAGGCGTGCTGCTGCGCACCGATAGCTCGGTCTACAAGGTGGGGCAGAGCATCGAAGCGACCGTGCTCTCGCCCGGCGAGCGGGGCACCATCTTCCTCGACCTCATCAAGGACCGCCAGACGCTGCTCACGCGCGCCGTGGACCTGAAGAGCGGCCGCGCCAGCACCAGCGTGGACCTGGACCCCAACATGGCCGGCACGCTCTGGCTGTCGGCCTACCGCATCATGCCCAGCGGCGACATCGTGCGCGACAGCAACGTGCTCTATGTTGACCCGGCTGACGACCTGACCATCAACATCAAGCCGGATAAGGACACCTTCCTGCCCGGCGGGCAGGCCAACATTGACTTCCGCGTGCGGGACGAGAAGGGCGCCCCGGTGGCGGCGGCTATCGGCCTGAACATCGTGGACGAGAGCGTCTTCGCCCTGCAAGACATCCAGCCCGGCATGGAGAAGGTCTACTTCCTGCTGGAGCGGGAGCTGATGGAGCCCAAGTACGAGATCCACCAGTTCGAGCCGCGCATGATCGTCGAGCTGCCCACGCCCGGGCCCAAGCCCATCCTGGAGGAGGCCAAGCGGCGCGACGAGGCGGCCAGAATCCTGTTCGCCTCCGCCGAGCTGCCCGAGGACACGTTCTTCGCCGTCAACACTTACGCCGACGATATGAACAAGCTGAAGACCGAGTGGGCCAAGCGCATCGTCAAGGATGCCGTGACCATCCAGGATGCCTACCAGCGCTACCGCGAGAAGCACGACAACCGCAACCTGACCTACAAGGAGGGGCTGGCGCCGCTGGTGGAGGAGAAGTTCGTCTCCCTGAAGCAGACCCTGGACCAGTGGGGCAACCAGTATCGCCTCGCGAAAGAGCCCTGGCGGGGCCAGGATGACAACGAGGTCTACCAGATCATCCTCACCAGCGCCGGCCCCGACGGCCAGTTCGACACCCTAGACGACATCGCCGGCGTCCCCCCCTGGCCCTGGGTGCTGGAAGGGCTGAAGGAGGGCGAGGTGCTTGACTTCAGCGGCCTCGGGTTGATGCAGGGCCGTGGGAGATGGGGGATGCTCGGTGGACGGGGTGGTGGGGGCATGGTGGTCAGGCGGATGGGTGTCATGGAAGAGGCCATGCCCATGGCAGCAGCGCCAGGGGAGGGTATGGTCAAGAACGCGCTCGCCGTTACCACAGGAGGGGGAGGTCCTCCCGCGCCGGCCAAGCCGGAGGTGCGCATCCGCAAGTACTTCCCCGAGACCATGTACAGCGAGCCGGCGCTCATCACCGACCGCAATGGCCAGGCGCGGCTGAACGTCCCCATGGCCGACTCCATCACCACCTGGCGGCTGACGGCCATGGCCAACAGCGCCCTGGGCCAACTGGGCAGCACCACCGCCGGCCTGAAGTGCTTCCAGGACTTCTTCATAGACATTGACCTGCCCGTGGCCCTGACCAAGGGCGACCAGGTCAGCATACCCGTCGCCATCTACAACTACCTGCCGGTGGAGCAAGACCTGCGCGTCGAGTTGAGCAAGGAGGACTGGTTCGACGTCTCCGGCGCCACCGAGGAGAAGCTGAAGATCGCCTCCAACGATGTGGACGTCGTCTACTTCACCCTCACCGCCAAAGAGATCGGCAACAAGAAGCTGACCGTCCACGGCTACGGCAGCAAGATGAGCGACGCTATCAGCCGCGAGATCGAGATCGAGCCCAACGGCAAGCTCCAGGAGGTGGCCTTCAACGGCCGCCTGGAGAAGAACGTGGTCCAGACCGTGACCATCCCCAAAGAGGCCATCGCCGACGCCAGCAACATCCTGGTGAAGGTCTATCCCGGCATCTTCTCGCAGGCCGTGGAGGGCCTCGATGCCATGCTCCAGATGCCTTTCGGCTGCTTCGAGCAGACTAGCGCCATGACCTATCCGAACATCCTGGTGCTCGACTACATGAAGGCCACCAACCAGGTCACGCCGGAGATTCGCATGAAGGCCGAGGGCTACATCAACACTGGCTATCAGCGGCTGGTGACCTTCGAGGTGCCCGGCGGCGGGTTCTCCTGGTTCGGGGACGCGCCGGCCAACAAGATCCTGACCGCCTATGGCTTGATGGAGTTCAGCGACATGTCGGCGGTGCATCCCGTGGACGAGAACGTCATCACCCGCACCCAGCAGTGGCTGCTGAGCCAGCAGCAGGACGACGGCTCCTGGAAGCCGGACGAAGCCTACCTGCATCAGGAGAGCTGGAGTCGCATCCAGAACAGTAAGCTGCTGCCCACCGCCTACATCACCTGGGCCCTGTACAACAGCGGCTGCAAAGACGCCAAAGCGCAGCAGGGCCTCGCCTACCTGAAGGCCCACTGGAAAGAGGCCGACGAGCCCTACACCCTGGCGCTCGTGTGCAACGCCCTGGTGGCAGCGGACCGCGACGGCGAGGTGACCGCCTCGGCCTTGAGCAAGCTCATTGACACGGCCAAGCAAGAAGACGAGAAGATGTGGTGGGAGTCCAAGGTCACCACCATGACCCACGCCCGCGGCAACACCGCCGACGTGGAGGCCACGGCGCTGGCCGGCTACGCCCTCATCATGTCCGGGCGGCACGCCGCTGAGGCCACCAGGGTGCTCAACTACCTGATCGCCAGCAAGGACCCCAAGGGCACCTGGGGCTCCACCCAGGCGACCGTCGGCGCGCTCAAGTGCATGGTGGCCTCGCTGAAGTCGGCCACGCAGGTGGTCAACGCCGAGGTCAGCGTGCTCTGCAACGGCAACAACGTCACCGGCTTCGCCCTGGACAAGAGCAACAGCGACGTGTTGCAGCAGGTGGACCTGCGCAAGTTCGTCCAGCCGGGCGACAACGACGTGCAGATCAAGTTCGCCGGCGAGGGCAGCGCCCTGTACAGCATCGTGGCCAAGTACTACCGGCCCTGGGACAGGGTGGGGAAGCCCGGCCCCGGCCTGATGAGCATCAACGTCAGCTACGACAAGACGCAACTGGCCAAGGACGACCTGGTCACTGCCAAGGTCTCCATCAAGCAGAACATCCCGGGCAAGTCGGGCATGGTCGTCGTGGACCTGGGCATTCCGCCCGGGTTCATGGTCGAGCCCGGCGACCTGGAGGAGCTGGTCGGCTCGAAGGTGATCCAGAAGTTCAACCTGACCGGTCGGCAGATCATCGTCTACCTGGACGAGGTGGACAGCGCCAGGCCGCTGAGCTTCCAGTATCGCCTGCGGGCCAAGTTCCCCATCAAGGCCAGGACGCCGCAGTCCATGGTCTACGAGTACTACAACCCGGACAACCGGGGCTTCGCCGAGCCGGTGGACATGCAGGTGACGGCGGGGTAACCGCATCCCGCTTGCACTGATTGCAGGACCCGAAAGGGGCGTCCCGACTGCCTGACGGCATGGGGACGCCCCGTTCTTTGTATGAGGGGCGTCTCGGCCCTTGTACGAGGGGCGTCCCGCCCCGACTTGCAGGGCTACCCTACCTGCAACAGTGTCTAATCGGGGGACACCATACGCATTTCCGGTCATGATAGCCGTGCTCTCCCGCTACGTCAAGAGATAGGTATGGTGTCCCTGGTTTGTTCCTACCGCGAGGCCTTCGGCTGCCGCCTGCCGCTACCCGATGGACTCGACCCTCCAGAGCCCGTCCTCCTGGGCCAGATGGAGCGCCAGGCCGGGCCCGGAGGGCGGCGTCAGGTCAACCGTGGCGCTGGCGCCCGTGATCCAGGCCGCGCCGACCGTATACTGGGTGGACGAGAAGAGCGCGGCCCACTGCGCCAGCTCCTTGGCCTTCTCCTCCGCAAGCTTCGCGACGATGAGCTTGCGCTGGCCATGGGGTATGCTGTCCCAGTCCTCATTCTGCTGCCTGGCCAGAGCCTGGTAGGCGAACAGTTGGGCAGCCGTGGCGGTGTCCCGGGCCGCCAAGGCCTCCACGAACTGCCGGGCCACTGCTTCTGGGCTGCCGCCGGCCTTCTCTCCACAGCCTACCGGCAGCAGTGCCGTCAGGGCTGCCAGAACCGGCACGCGGAGCGAGAACCGTGTCATAAGGCCTCTCCCATATTGACAAATTCGCAGGATGTATTAGGATTTCAGCAGTTGGCCGGGAATCCCTCTGAACCGGACGACCTTGCTGTCGCTGTGGAGGCCGCCCAGAAGAGGCACCACATCGCAGCAGCGAATGCCCGCCGGCGGGCCCGGCCGCAGCGTGGCTGGCGCAGCAGCGTAGGCAGGGAAGTGGAGAGAATGGCGCAGCACGAGCTTGACGAGAACCTCCTGGAGCCCATTACCGAGTCGCAGCCCAAGGACCCCAGCTTCGTGCAGGCCATGATGCACTTCTACCGGGGCGAGATGGCACGGGCCAACACCTGGCGCAACCGCCTCGATGCCACCACCAACTGGGCGGTGGGCGCCACCGCCGCCCTGTTGAGCATCGCGTTCTCCTCGGGGACCCAGGCCCACATCACCATCATATTCGCCGAACTCATGGTTCTGGCTCTCCTGTGCATCGAGGCGCGGCGCTACCGCTACTACGACATCTGGCGCTCTCGGGTGCGCATCCTGGAGGAAGACTTCCTGGCTCCCTTGCTGCATCCGCCCCGGGGGGGCAAGACGCCAGAATGGGCCGACCTCCTGGCAGAAGACCTCCATCACCCGCGTTTCAAGATGCCCTATAGGGAGGCCTTCGGCCGGCGCTTGCGCCGCAACTACTGGTTCCTCTTCGCCATTCTGCTACTGGGCTGGATACTGAAGGTGGGAACCGTGCCGCATGGCGCTGTGGCCGCCTCCGATTTCGTCACCCGCGCCGCCGTCGGCCCGGTGCCCGGCGTAGTCATCATTGCTGGCATGGCGGTGCTCCACCTATTCCTGTTAGCGGCTGCCGTTGCCACCTTGCTCAGCCGCTCGGCCCGGGGCCAGGCGCTGCCCATGGAGACGGCCGGCCGCCGCTGGCGGCCGGAAGCCGACCGCGACGAGCTGGATGAGAGGTACGCGCCCTAAGCGGCGCTGGGCTCGGGTGTGCCCCGGCCTCCCGGTCGCCCGAAGAACCAGGCAGGCTTCCCTGTGACGGAAAGCAAGCGGCCGCGCCAGTATGGGCGCGGCCGCTTCGTGTTGCTTTCGCCAGTCCGAGGTTGGTGGGCGCTCGGCTACTCCTGAGGCCCGGGCTTCTGCTCCTTTTCCCGCTGGACCCCGTCCACCTTCCAGCCGGTGGCCTCTTTGACGAACGCCAGCCGCTCGCGCTCCGCCTTGTCATCGCCGTAGAGCACTACCAGGTCAGCCCAGCCGGTGAGGCGGCCGTCGTAGTAATCCTTCTCCACGCGGATGCCCTTGACCCCCCGCCCGCCCCAGCTCTCCTCTACCAGGCCCGCCCCGCCGGCCGCCTTCTCCAGCTCCTGCCGATAGCGCTTGGATAGCAGCAGCTGGACGTGGGGATACTGCACCCCCGCCGGCTTGGGCAAGGGCGCCAGGCCGTAGTACTGCTCCAGCACTGTCTGCATCTTGCCCTCGTGGCTGCGCGGGTCCGGCGGTGTGACCATTACGGCCTGCTTGTTTTCCTGGGCGATGGTCAGCGTTATCTGCCGCTGCTTGTAGTCTACCCAGGCCCCAAAGCCCTCGGCGATGAACCGCAGGGGCACCATCACTCGCCCCCGTATGCTCTGCGCGGGCGCCTCGAGCACGAAATCGCGGTTGGCGATCCTGGCCGCCGTGCTGCCCAAGGTCAGCTCCACGTGGATGGTGGGGCCCTTGCTGGCCACGATCTTCCCGTCGCGCTGCTCCACGCTGGCGCCCAGCCATTCGGCTATGGGCCGCAGCGGCACCAGAGCCCGGTTGTTGATCACCGTGGGCAGCACGTCGAAGAACAGCCCCTCGGCGCACTGCGCCGCCGGGGCAGCCACGGCCAGCACCACCACTGCCAGCAACAGCCTCTGCCTGCTCATCTGCTCACGCCCTTTCGTGTGAAGTCGCCAACGGTCCTACGGGGTCGCTCGGCCCTTCTTGCTGTACTTGCCCTTCAGCACATCCTCGATGTACGGGTAGGCCTTGCGCAGTTCGGCCTCGGCCTTGTCCAGAGACTTGCGGGCCGCCTCGCGCTTGCCCTTGAACAAGATGGGCAGCTTCAGCAGCTCATCCTTGGCGCCGTCCAGATAGCCCTGCGCCCGGCGCAGAGGCCCCACCACGTCGCTCACCGGGGCCTTCTCTTTGGCGGCTTTCAGCTCCTGGCGGGCAATGTCCTCGTTCTTCTCTCGCACCGCTTGCTTAGCCGCGTCCAGGTGCTGCCAGACTTCGGTCACGTCTACGTACTGCGCCAGGTAGTCCAGCTCGCGGAAGGCCGTGTCAATGGTGGACTCGGCCCGGTTCCAGAAGCGCGTGTTCACCCGCTCGACAGCGTCGTCGGTCAGCTCCATGAAGCGGTGCCAGGGCATGAGGAATAGCAGCCGCTTGACGTACCGATTGGCGTCATCAACCGAAGCGCGGGCCGCCAGGAAGTTCTTGGAGTCCATGCGTCCCCGCGCCTGGTCCAGCTTCTGTGCGATCCTCTGCTTCTCTTCCTCGACGCGTTTTCCTAGAGCCTCGGTGGTCAGGCGCTGGGCGCCGCTGACGGGGAAAACGAAGAGCAAGGCCGCCGCCGCGGCCACCAGGAGCGCTCGTACCGGCTTCATGCTGCTCCCTCCTTTGGCTTGTCTCGGTAGTGCGTGGGTGAAGGCCTGCTGGGTCTACCGCAAGCTGCGTGAAGCTTCGCCGGCCACTGCGGCCATACCTGCCCGGCCCGGAATAGGAGGGCGCCCTTCGCCAGGTTGCCTCGAGCAGGGGAAAAGCCCATGGAGGGCGAAGTGAGAGATGCGGGTGCCGACCGGCGTTTGCCAGGGACGCGAGCGAGGGTCTGAGCAACATGGCAGTCGTCTGCCCACATCGCTATATCGAGCGCGGCCGCACTTTCTGCCGCCTCGCCATTCTGGAGCGGCGCTACTGCACCAGCGAGGTGACGCCGCAGGCCTGCGCCCAGTGCCAGGTCCCGCAGGTGATGCGCGACCACCCCTGCGTCCACATGGACCTGGGTGTGGAGATTGACGAGTACGGCGGCGTCAAGTCCATCGAGACGTTCTTCGCCTCCTGCACGGTGACCGTGGAGCGCTTGCTCAGCGTCAGAGAGTGCCTCGCTGACGCCTGCCCCTACTTCAAGTCGCGCGACGAGGCCCCGTAACCCATGGCAGACAACGACATCGCCGAGCTGCTGCGGCGGGTGAAGAGCGGCGAGCTGGACATCCAGGACGCCGTGCGCGAGGTCAGGAACTTCCTCTTCGAGGACATTGGCTTCGCCAAGCTGGACCATCACCGCGTCCTGCGCCAGGGGTTCCCCGAGGTGATCTTCTGTGAGGGGAAAAGCCTGGAGCAGATCGTAGCCATCGCCCAGCGCCTCCAGGCCCGGGGCGGGACCATCCTGGCCAGCCGCGCCACCCCCGAGCAGTACCAGGCTCTGCGCCAGGCCCTCCCGGAGGCCGTGTACTACGAGCAGGCGCGGCTCATCTCGTTCGGCGACCCGCCGCCCCAGCCCCCTCCGGACGCCAGGCCGGTGTTGGTGGTCACCGCTGGCACGGCCGACATCCCTGTGGCCGAGGAGGCAGCCGTCACCGCCCAGATGACCGGCGCGCGTGCGGAGCGCCTGTGGGACGTGGGCGTAGCCGGCATCCACCGGCTGCTACGGCATCGGGCCCTGCTGGACGAGGCGGAGGTCATCATCGTGGTTGCCGGCATGGAGGGCGCTCTGGCCAGTGTGGTGGGCGGCCTCGTAGACAAGCCCGTCATCGCCGTGCCCACCAGCGTCGGCTACGGCGCCAGCTTCGACGGCCTGGCGGCGCTGTTGGCAATGCTCAGCTCCTGCGCGGCCGGCGTCGCCGTGGTCAACATTGACAACGGCTTCGGCGCGGGCTACTTCGCCGGCATGCTGGTGCGCCGGATGCGCGCCAAGTAAGCGGGGCTTATGCACTTCTTCTTGGACGAATCGGGCGAACTGGGCTTTCATCCCAACAGCAGTAGGGCCTTTGTTATCGCCGTCCTCCGGGTGGAGAACCCGAAACCCCTGAAGCGAGTCATCAAGAGCTTCAATGCCAAACTGCTTCGGCATGGCTGGCCGCAGGAGGTGGAGGTAAAGGCAGCCAACGTATTCGGCGCGCCACGCTCACCGGCCATCCCGGAATCGTTTAGGTGCAAGCATGGCCCTGACCCGCTTCTGCGCGGCATCTTGGCCGCAATCGCCGCCTCTGGGGCGCAACTCGATGTCCTGGCTGTCAACAAGGGCCGCATAAACGCTGACCTGCGCCAACTGCCTCACGGCATCCTGTACAACTACTACGCAGGGCAGGTTCTCATTGACAGGATAGCCGCACATGACGAAGTGACCTTATGGGTAGACAAGCGGAACAAGGAGCTTCATTCACTGCTGCATTTCGACGGTTGCATTGAGACTGAGGCGTTCCTGCGGAAAGGCGGCCCTATGCGGTTAGAGATCATCCACGCGACAGCGGAGCAGGTTTACGGCTTAGCCGCTGCGGACTACGTATCGTGGGCTGCTTTCAGGAAGTATGAGTCCGGCGACACACGCTTCTACCGCACGATCGCAGGGAGCATCACTGACGAGCAGGCGTGGTTCTTCGGTTAGGGTGCGATGCTTCTCTGTTACGGAGTGCGCCAAGATTGTTGGGATGGCCGGAAAGTGATACCCTCCCCTGCTGAGCGATACGACGCTTGGGCGTCGAGCAAGGGAGGGTAGCTATCGTGGCACGAGATACAGCCTTAGACACAGCA
>Ga0315282_10000157_pt1 | contig 136348 bp, 107 predicted proteins | sample YL17G07_20_MG_FD_203693 | JGI IMG/M metagenome (GOLD analysis project Ga0315282, IMG submission 203693) | Sediment microbial communities from Yellowstone Lake, YNP, Wyoming, USA - YL17G07_20 | ecosystem: Environmental > Aquatic > Freshwater > Lake > Sediment | place: USA: Wyoming | collected... | reverse complement strand
GTCGCGACCTGCCGCCAACAGAACCGCCGCGTCTTCCAGTTCTTCTGCAACGCCATCAATGCCCACTTCCGAAAAGAAACCGCCCCTTCTCTGTTATATTGATGCAGAGCCGTGAACGGTTACCGAGGCCCTAGTATCGTCGAGGTGGACATCGGGACTATCGAAGGCAAAGCAGAGATCCCCTTGCTTCTCGACGCGGCCTACCCGTCGGCAGCGCCTATCGATAGACCTCCTCCTCCCTCCCGCGAGAACGGAGGAGGTTCGATGAGCCCCGTCTGCATCAATCGGCATAACGAGTGCGTGAACGGCCTGTTTCTCGATTGGTCGGTGAGAACGGTCGGATTGAAAGAGCTGTGGACTTTGTACTGGTCCTGGGACTTCAACACGGCAGGGCGGTGGATCCGGGCCGGCGGCGTGAGACCCGAGGACTGGCCCGAATGGATGCGGAGGTTCAAAGACTATTGACTATCGCTCACGACCGGCGTAGGATCGGTGGGCGGGCGCGTGACTGGCCCGTCACGAGTCCAGTCAGAAGGGAGAAATGAAACGCGGCGGGAAACAGATCGTACATGGTAAGCCGTCACTCCTGAAAGCCTGCGGCTTTACGCTGATCGAGCTGCTGGTGGTGATTGGCGCACTGTCCCTATTGATGGGCGTATTGCTGCCCGCGCTGAATCAGGCCCGGCGTGCCGCTCGCACGGTGATAGGAGGCCATCGGCAGCGGGAAATCGTTCTGGCAGTGAGCCTCTATGCGGCCGATCATCAAGGCCAGTACCCCGAATCCGTGGCGACGGCCGCCATGCTCGGCCACACCTGGCGATGGCAGGAGCCACGAATGATGAAGGCCTGCCAGCCCCGGGCCGCTGGGTATCACTCTTCGATGGCCAGTTACCTCCGGGCCTACCTGCCGAAAGCCGTGGCCCTGTCGTGTCCCGGCAGTCCGGCGGCCTATCCCCACCTCAACGACTTCTGGCAGGCCGGCGAACTGTGGGACAATCCTGAGACCGACTTCACGGACGACAGCGTCCTCGGCAGCTATTGCTTCTACTGGAATTACATCGGGTATCTGTCGGAGCGGGATCGTCCCTTCCGCGGCCCGCAGACCGATGCCGGCACAGCCGGATGCAGCCGGATGTTGACCAGCGATTACTTCGGCTTCAACCACTGGCGAAGCCCCGACGCCTTCGGAAGCTGCGAGCGTTTCCCCCGCGCCGAAGTCACCGTTGAAACCCATGAGGCCCCGACCTTCTGGGTCCAGAATCCCGCCGGAGAGCCGGATCGGGCCGCAGTGCACCTCAAGCTCCAGGCCGGCTTCGTCGATGGCCACGTCGAGGCCTATCGCCCCAGCGAGACCACAGTCCTCGAAGTCTCCGAGACCCTGGACGGCACCGCTCCCACCTTCAGCGGCGTCGGCCTGGGCCCCGGCCTGTTCTTCATCCCCCGCACCGCCGCCGCACCACAACGTTGACACCCGCAGGTCACGTTGTCTTCTGGCCGGTAAATCCTTGAACTTCCTTGTCTCACGACTTAGGATGCGCTGGCGTGGGCACGCGACGTTGGGTGCTCTGACTGGTTTTGAGTACGGGAGGTCACTATGACGGCTGGGAGATGTCCGGCGCGTTGTCATGGCTGTGATGGCGTCAGCCGGCGCGGGTTTCTCAAAGGCTCTGCGGCGTTGCTGGCCGGCGGCTCTGTGCTGGCGGGGTGCTCGTCGCTGAGTCGCGAGCGGGCGCCGACGGCGACGATCTCGCAGTGTGGGCCGGCGGCGAAGCACAGGCCCATGCTGTACGCCGCGTTCGTCCGGCGAAAGGGCGACTACGGCATCCTCTGGCCCGGCGCGGTGTATAACGGGCAGGCGGCACACGCGATGTACGCCGCAAAGGTTGAGGAGACGGCGTCGCGGCTTGGGGCGAGTCTGCAACTGCGGTCCGAGCCCATTTATAGTCTGGCCGAGGGGCAGGCGTGGCTGGCAGAGGCGAAGGCGGCGAAGATTGATGGACTTGTGCTGGTGATGCTGGACCGGCAGGAGCACGCGTGGCCGACGGCGCAGAAGGTGGCCCAGTGCGGAATCCCGTCGATCATTTACTCGCCGTTGGGGACATCCTTCACGACGAATACCGCCGAATTCGCGGAGACGCCCGGCTGCGTGGTTTACTCGACCGACGATTTCAGCCAGGCGGTGTATGGCATGAAGATGCTCTGTGCGGCGGCCAAGATGCGCCGGACCTGCTGCGTGGCGATCCAGGGGGACAAGCGGTACGACTCGACTCTGGCCGACACCGGCATCACGCTCAAGCATATTCCCGCCTCGGCGTTCATCGAGGAATACCGCCGCACGCCCGACAGCGATGAGATTCAGTCGATGGCGGACCAGTATATGAAGCGGGCCCGGCGGCGAATCAGTGCGACCCGCCAGGATGTCGTCAACGGGCTCAAGAGCTACTACGTCGCGGGCGAGTTCCTCAAGCGAGAGGGCGGCGACGCGATCACGATGGACTGCCTCGGGGCGCTGGGACCGACGAACGTGAGCCTGCCGTGCATCGCGTGGTCGCGGATGAACGACGACGGCATCCCGGCGGCATGCGAGGCGGACTACGGGGCTGTCGCGTCGCTGGTGATCGTGCATTACCTGTTCGACCGGCCGGGCTTCCAGCAGGACCCGGTCGCCGACACCGCCGACGACACGATCATCGGCGCTCACTGCTCCTGCCCGACACGGCTGAACGGCTACCGCGAGCCGCCCGAGCCATTCGACATCCGGCATCACCACGGCAATCGCGACGCTGTGCCGCGGGCCATCTGGCGCAAAGGACAGCGCATGACCAGTATCGATCTGCTCCCCGGCCGCGATGGCGCCGGTGGCGAGGAGGCGCGGTCCACCGTCCTGATCTCCGCCGGCACGGTCGTCGAGAACATGAGCGTCCCGCCGAGCGGCGGCTGTGTCGTCTCGGTCAAGGTGAAATTCGACGGCGGCCGGGAGGTGCTCAACTTCCCCGGCTTCCACCAGATCTTCTTCTACGGCGACTACAAGCACCAGGTAAAAGACTTCTGCCAACTCTGCGGCTTCAAGGCACAGGTGGTGTGATCATGTCCATCGAAGAAAACAAACTGCTCGTTCGCCGTTACATGGAAGAGGTTGTGAACACTGCAGACGTGAGGAGGCTGACCGAGTTCATCTCGCCGGACTACGTTGAGGTCTTCAATAATGTGCGGTACCCCGTGGGACTTGAGGGGGCCAGGAGGCATGTGCTTGGCGTTCGTGATGTGTATCCTGACCTTCATGTGACGATTGAGCAGCAGATCGCCGAAGGGGATTGGGTGGTCTCTCGAATCACAGCGCGCGGCACTCATCAGGGCGCATGGCTGGGCATGAATCCAACTGGCAAAGCCCTCGAATTCACGGGAGTCAACATAGACAAGGTGGTTGGTGGCCGCATCGTGGAGCACGGCGGCGCCGCCAACATGCTGGAGCCATTGCTGCAGGCCGGAGCAATCCGCGTCATTGGCCCCGAGCAGTGATGGTGTGGCGAGAGAAGGTAACCACACATGATGCATGCCACGGACAATGCCGACGGGACGATGATTGCGAACCCATCACCGACTCATAGTCCGCCCGAGCGTGTTGCATCGGTCGATGCGCTTCGCGGCCTGGTCATCCTGCTCATGATCTTCGTGAATGATGTGGCGGAGGTCCAGCGGGCGCCATTCTGGCTGAAGCACGTCGGCATCGACGCGGATGCCATGACGCTGCCGGACGTGGTCTTCCCGGCGTTTCTGTTCATCGCGGGGATGTCGATCCCGTTGTCCCTGCGGCGCGCATCGGCGAGCGGCCAGACTGGAGCCCGTCTCCTCGTCAAAGTGCTCGCGAGAACCCTGGCCCTGCTGGTGATGGGCGTGATGATGGTCAACATGGAGCACCACAACCCCTGGTACCGGGGCTCGTGGGGACTGCTTGCCTATCTGGCCATGATCCTGGCATTCATGGCATCGCCTCGCGGCTCCACTCGCGGCCGAAAGGCATGGCTGGCTGGCCGAACGGTGGGCATCGTGGCCTTGATCATCCTGGCCCTCGCGTACCGCACGGAAAAGGGCGAAGCCCTGGTGCTGGGGCCGCTCCTGGTCCCCGGTGACACGGTTTGGCTCCGCCATTCGTGGTGGGGGATACTGGGTCTGATCGGCTGGGCGTACCTGGCGGCATCGCTGATTTACCTGGCATTCGGTCGCCGGCGCGAGTGGCTGATTGGAGCTACGGCGATGCTGGCATTGCTCTACGTAGTCCAGCACAAGGGTCTGTTCTCCCGCGTCGATTCGAGGACCTGGCTGGCGTGGGCCATGCCGTGGATACAGCAGGTCCAAGGTGTATTCAACTGGGTGAACTCGCACGTGTCCATCGGCGAGTCACTCGGCTCGCTGGCTTCGATCAGCATGGCGGGCTGCTGCCTGGGGTCCATTGTCGCGTCCGGCTCAGACATGCAGGCCCACAGGGAACGCCTGCGCTGGACAATGGGGTTCGGGCTCTGGCTGGCGGCGGCCGCGCTGCTTTTCGACCCGCTGTTCGGCATCAACAAAATCCGGGCAACCCCGGCGTGGTGCTTCACGTGCGCGTTTCTGGCCGCGATGACGTGGATGGTGCTCTACTGGCTCATGGACGTGCGCAGGTTTCGGGCCTGGAGCGTCATTGTCCGGCCGGCGGGCGTCAATCCCTTGCTGGCCTACATCCTCCATCCCACGCTCTATCTTATCGCCGGGATCATCGGCATTCAGCTCAAGTTCTACAAAAGCCCCGACCTGCCGGTGTTCGTGAATATCCTCGGTTGCCTGGCGATGGCGTTCTTCGTAGTCGGCCTCACCGGCCTGATCACCCGGCTCGGCTATCGCATGAAGGCTTGACAAGAGCTCCTATGGGCACAATACAGACAAGCTCTGTATGATGCTGCCGTTCGGATAATGTGGACTCAAGAGACTGGGACATTCTCAGCCGGTTGCAGGCTCATGCAGCCCTGCATGCGTGACGGGCGCGGGGAGAATCATATATCGTGTCACCCAGTCGCCGGGCGGACCGGCAGGGGTTCCGAAGTGGCTGAACTGCCAGCGCGTCGGCTGTGGTTTCCGGGGGGAAGAGAAGAACCGAGCAGGGATCGAGGTGTTCTGCTTGCCCGGGTGGCGTGCGGAGCATGGCACGAGCGCTATCGTTTAGTGCCGGACGGCTCGCTGGGCCTTTCGCATGCGTCGGCGTTCCCGTTCCGAGGGCTTCTCGTAGTAGGCGGTTCGCTTCATGTCGCGGATCAGCCCCTCCTTTTCGCACAGCTTCTTGAAACGCCGGATCATCTGCTGCACGGACTCGCCTGAACGCATCTTGACTTTTAACACTAATTAGACTCCTCAAAAACCGTTTCAACCTGTAAACATGGGCAACTGTGGCACGTATATATACCAGTTGGAAAGCTCAAAACTGGCACTTTACCATTCTTATCGTCCATTTTCAAGCGCAAAAACCGTTTCGCCCAGGGCGAACGCATCTAAATCACAGCCTGCCTTCTTGCCCTCGAAAACGCTGCTCAGAAGGTGCTTGATCCGAACGACGGTTGTCCACAACTCGGATCAACCTGCGTTTCTGAGCACAGAATGGCGGTCGGCCAATTTAGATGCAATTGCCCTGCCGTTTCGCCGCCTTTTTTGGCGGGACCGCCCACAGGTCCGGCGAGGCGACTCCAGGGGCTTGAAGCGGGGCCGAGAATGTGGTAGGATGCCGGCGTTATTTGGAGGTTCCTTCTTCGTTGGAAAAGTTGCGTCAGACATTAGAGGTCAGGAAAGAGCGGGCCATCCTTGTGGCCGCACATCTGCCGCGTTCCGAAGGCTGGGACGACCTGGCGGAGTTGACTGCCCTGGCCGAGAGTGCCGGAGCGATTGTTGTCGATCGCTTCCAGCAGAAACTTCGCAAAATCAACCCCTCGACCTACATCGGCAAAGGCAAGGTCCTTCAGCTTGGAGAGCGGGTCAAACGCTACAAGGCGGATGTCATTATTTTCGATAATGACCTGTCGCCGGCCCAAATCCGTGACTTGGAGGAAGTTATTGAGACGAAGGTCGTGGACCGCAGCGAGCTGATCCTCGACATCTTTGCGACGCGGGCCCAGACCAGGCAGGCCAAGCTGCAGGTCGAGCTGGCCCAGCTCGAATACACTTACCCCCGCCTGACACAGATGTGGTCGCACCTGGACACGGTAGCCGGAGCGGCGGGCGGCGCCGGTACGCCGGGCACCGTTGGCGCCATCGGCACGCGAGGTCCGGGCGAGCAGCAGTTGGAAATCGACCGACGGCTCGTCAGCAAGCGGATCGACGATCTGCGCGATGAGTTGGAAGGGATCGACCGGCGCAAACTCCGGGAGATCAAAGGCCGCAAGGATTTCTTCCAGGTCTGCATCGTCGGCTACACAAACGCCGGCAAGAGCACGCTCCTGAACGCCCTTACCGACGCCGGCGTCCTCGCCGAGGACCGGCTGTTCGCCACGCTGGACACCCGCACGCGGAAATGGGCGCCGTGCAGGGGCGCTGACGTGCTCCTCAGCGATACGGTCGGCTTCGTGCGGAACCTGCCGCACCAGCTTGTGGCCTCGTTCAAGGCGACGCTGGAAGAGGCCGTCTTTGCCGACCTGCTGCTGCACGTGATCGACATATCCAACCCCGAAGTGATGAACCAGATGGAGTCGGTGAACAAGGTCCTGTCGGAGATCGGCTGCGGCGACAAGCCCATCGTGGAGGTCTTCAACAAGGTCGATGCGATCAAGGAGATCGGCCGGCTCGAGCTGCTGCAAACGCTGCACCCCGAGGCGGTGTCCATCTCGGCCAAAACGTGCTTTGGGTTGGACGAGCTGTGCCGCAGGGTCGCACAGTATTACCGGGGCGGGGACGTCGTCGTGCGGGTCCTCAGCAGCCAGGCCAACGGCAAGGTGCAGAGCTTCCTCCGCGCTCACGGCCAGATCCTCAGCGAGCAATACGTCGACAGCTCCGTCATCATCGACGTCAAACTGGGCCACAAGCAACTGCCCGAGCTCGAACGCCTCCACCCCGACCGGCTCGAAGTCCTCCAGGGCTGAGGCATAGGCGCTCACAAGTCGTGTCGCCGGTGAGATGCGGGCAGGTAGCGAATTTGGAGGGAAACGGTCATGGAGCGAACATTCGCTGTGCGTCATGCTCGTACTCTCATCGGTTGGCTCATTCTGTTTGCTGTGGTTGTTCTGGTCGTGTTGTGCTCTTTGCGCTACTTGGACGACCGACTTCATGTACGCGTTGAGACGTTCCACGTGCCGCAAAAGGCGCAGTTGCACTCTATCGAAGCTGCCGTTGAACTGTTTGGCAACGAGTCCGGTGGCTATCCTCCTTCGGAAGCGAATGATGTCACCGGCACGCCGTACTGCGGGGCCATGAAGCTGGCCGAAGCCACGATGGGCCAGGACCTGTTGGGCTGTCATCGCAAGTCGGCCTTCTGGGCCGATGGTCTGGACCCGAATTCCCTCGCACCATTGTACACAGCGGACACCCTCCGCGCCAGGCTCGGGCCCTTCCTGGCTTCTGAGACGGCCAACGTGTTCAGGTTGGTGGACATTTACGGCGAGGGCAAGACCGGCCCGTTTCCGGAGAACGCGCTTGTCTTGTGCGATACCTACGTGCACAAGCGCCCAAGCGGCAAGAAGGTCGGCATGCCAATCCTTTATTATCGCGCCGACCCCTCCGGCATGAAGCATGATCCCAACAATCCGGACGATCCGAAGAACATCTACGACTACAGAGACAATCTTGCACTGATCAATCTCGGCGTACCGGGCGACCCCAACGTCATCCATCCGCTCGCCAATCCCAAGCGGTTCTACCTGAACACACGAGACCACATGGTCAGCGGCACGCCCCGACCTTACCGGGCGGACTTCATCTTGATCAGTGCCGGCTATGACGGCCTCTACGGCACGGCGGACGACATCTGCAACTTCGAGTGGCGGTACCGCGAACGGTGAGGGGGATTGGACGGATCGCAGGCGACACACGACGAGCAAGAATAAAAGCGAGCGGCTGGTCGGCCGCTCGCCTTAGGTCATCACCACCCCTGTCTCGAAGCGTCAATTCCTGCGACTCATATCGGCTCCGTGTCGAACTCGGATTAGCGGGGCATGCAGATTATCTGTGAGAGGAGCGCCGCGGTTCGCTAGGTAGAAGGCTGAATTGACATCTTCAATATTTGCAGGTCTAATTCGCAGACGCACACTGCCACTGTGGCGCCTGTGCGAGCGGAACACGGAAGGTTTGAGATTATGATGTCATCGAGTCAACATCAGAACGTCACGATCATCGGGGACGGGGGAATGGGCAGCGTGCTGTCTATCCTGCTCTGCGAGAAGGGGATCGCCACGCGGATGTGGGGCTACGACGCCGGGCAGTTGCGCCAGTTTGAGCGCAGGCGGGAGAACGTGAAGTTCCTGCCCGGATACAGGCTGCCGGAATCGCTGCGGTTCGAGCCCCGGGACGACCGGGCGATGGCGGGGGCCGATCTGATCGTCTCGGCGGTCCCGTGCCAGTTCATGCGTCGCGTCTGGGACCGCCTCAAAATGCGCGTTCCACAAGGCGTCCCCATCGTCTCGGTGGCCAAGGGGATCGAGAACGATACTTTGCTTCGGCCGACGCAGATCATCGTAGACGTGCTCGGCGACGGGCGGGGCATGGCTGCCTTGAGCGGTCCGACGATCGCCGATGAGCTCGCCCGGAAGCTGCCGGCGACCGCTTGCGTGGCAGCCGAGGATGAGACGCTGGCCCGGAGCATTCAGCAGACGTTCACGTGTCCCTGGCTGCGCGTCTACACGAATCTGGACGTTGTCGGAGTGGAATTGGCCGGCGCGATGAAGAACGTGATCGCGATCGCCGCCGGAATTATCGATGGAGTCGGCGCCGGAGACAACGCGAAGGCGGCGCTGCTGGCCCGGGGCTTGGCGGAGATCACGCGGCTGGGCGTGGCCATGGGCGCGAGGGAGCAGACCTTCGCCGGTCTGACTGGCCTGGGGGACCTGGTGACGACGTGCATTTCTCCGAAGGGCCGCAACCGCTCGTTCGGCGAGAGAATCGGCAGGGGACAGACGCTGGAGCAGGCCCAGGGGGCGACCGAGTCGGTGGTAGAGGGAGTCAGCACGTGCAAATCGGTCGTGGCGCTGGCCGCACGATACGGCGTGGAAATGCCGATAACTCGGGCCGTGTACGAGATCCTCTTCGAGAACAAACCCGTGCGGACCGCTATCGAGGACCTGATGAACCGCCGACTCAAAGCGGAGTAGGGCCGTACGTTCTGTAGGGCCTGTAGGACCCGCAACACAGATTTCACATCGCTCTGGCCTGCGGTCAGAAACTCGTCTCTGGGGCGCAATGCGGCTGCTGACAGCCCCTTTCAGGCCCCGCCGTTCATTCTCGCCTGTCACAATCGCCTTGACCTGCATGCTATTCGGACCTTGCACTCGCCTATCCTTATTTATTGGAGGTTCTTGGGCGCGTGCGGCCGCGAACGGAATCTAGGGGAATCTACAGCCGCTTTTGGCCTCCTTGGCTTCTGTTTCATATATTTTAATCGGCATCGAATGGATTGCCGAAGTACTACTGCCAAACGGTTTGCTATGAGGTCAGTATGGCCATCATATTTGAAGGAACGGGGGTCTCACAAAGCGCCGCTGCGCGCCGCGGAGTCCCCATCGCCGCGCCAGGAGGAAATAATATCAACTCGTTTCAAAGATAGGCGAGCCTCACATGTTTGGAATTGGACTAGGAAAAAAACAGTCGTACCTCATCGGGGTGGATCTGGGCAACGATTGTCTCAAGCTTGCTCAGCTTGCCAACGGCTCGGAGGATACGGTCCTGATTGCTGGCCAGTATGTGAACCGGCCGGCGGATATCCTGCCCGGGACGGCGCGCTGGCAGCGTTGGGCGATTGACGTCATGCGGGAGGCGACGCACGAGGGACACTTCAAAGGCAAGGAGGTCGTGGCGGCTCTGCCGGCCAACGAAGTGTTCATCGATCACATCCGATGGCCCAAGAAATTCGACGGCAAGATCGAGGATGCAATCTTCGCCAAGATCAAGCAGAAACTGCCGTTCGAGCCGCTTCAGAAGAACACCGTGATCAAGTACATCCCCATGGAACAGGACAACGTCATGGTCCTGGCGACGGAGCGGACGATCATCGACAGGCACCTGGCGATCTACGAGCGGGCCGGTCTGTCGCTCAAGTCGATCGGCGTCTGGCCCGTGGCGCTGGCCGCCTGCTACGCCCAGTTCTTCGGGCGGCGCAAGACCGACCTCGACTCGATCGTCATGCTGCTCGACATCCAGGCGGACTGCACCAACGTCGCGATCAGTCGGCACAAGAATCCGCTCTATGCCTGCTCGGTCCCGGTCGGCACCAAGCAGCTCAAGGACGAAAAACTGATCGGCAGGCTCGTGATGGAGCTGACCGCCTGCAGACGCCAGTTCCTTTCACTCTACAAGAGCATGCAGATCGAGCGGGTGATCTTCCTGTCGGGATTGGCGGTGGACCCGGAGATTTACCGGACCATTGCCAGGCAATTGGAGATCCAGGCACAGTTGGGCGACTGCATGGCCGCGATCCAGATGACCGATCCGGATCGTCTGGGCCTGGACCGCAGAAATACGAAAGTCGGCTGGGCCCTTGCGTTCGGGCTCAGTCTTTCCTAGATGACGGCCCCACGCGGTGTCGGTCCCATCAACGGAGGTAGATAACAGCAATGTCAAATATAAACTTCGTGCCCGATGATTATGTGCAGAGCAACGAGTCACGCAGGGCCAACCTGATGTGCCTGGTTCTGTTCTCGGTGGTGATGGCCGCGCTGGCCGGCTCCTTTGTGACGATCAAGATCCGTCAGCGGGCCTGCAGTGCGGAGGAGTCGCTGGTCAACGCGAAGATGGCGCGCATGCAGGAGTCGATCCGCAAGTTCGAGGAGTTGCAGACGAAGCGCAAGGAGATGATGCGGACGGCCCTGACGACGGCGGAGCTGCTGGAGCCGGTGCCGCGCAGCGTGGTGCTGGCGTCGCTTACGAACAACCTTCCTGCCGGCGTGTCTCTGCTGAAGATCGACTTGCTTCAGAAAGAGGCCAAGGTGACCCAGTCTGCTGCGGCCAAGAGCAAATACCAGGCTGCCCAGGAGCAGGGCGCTCCAGCTCCGGAAGCGGAGCAGAAGGTCCCACCGGAGAAGCGCATCGAGACGCATCTGGAGATCGCGGGGATGGCGCCGAGCGATTTGCAGGTAGCGGCCTACATCGAACGGCTCGGCAATTCGGTCCTGCTGGACAACGTGGCCCTGGTGGAGTCCAAGGAGAAGAAGGTCGAGGACACCGCGTTTCGTGAATTCAAGCTCACGGCGATGCTGCGTCCGGAAGTGCACCTGACGAAGGAGGATGTGGACGATATCAAGGCCAAGGCGGCGCATTCGGTGTTTCAGTTCTAGGTTCGGCATTCAACGAATGACGGTACAGCGGGTGGTGGTCACCCGTATGCGGGAGTGCAATCATGACCAGTGGTTTCAGACAGATAGTGTTCTTCATCCTGCTGGTGGGTGTGGCCGGGGCCGGTTACCGGTACATGATCAAGCCTGCCAATCAGCATCTGGCGGAGGCGAAACAGCGGGTGGACGGCAAGCGGGCCAAGCTGGCGGAATTCGAGGAGGCCACGGCCAAAGCCGACGATATCAACAAACAGCTCGCACAACTGGAAGAGGCGATCCGCTTCTTCGAGAGCAAGCTTCCGCCGACCAGCGAGGTTCACAAGGTCCTGGAGCAGGTGACGGTCGTCGCCCAGAAGCAGGGGCTCAAGCCCAAGACGATCCGAACATTGGCGCCCAAGGACAACAGCGGGTACGTGGAGCAGCCGCTGGAGATGAAGTGGGTCGGCAGCTTCGACTCGTTCTACACCTTCCTGCTGGAGATCGAGAAACTGCCGCGCATCATGAAGCTGCGGCAGCTCGATCTGCAGAAGGTCAACGACAAGGACGGCCAGATCGGAGCGGACTTCATCCTGAGCATCTTCTTCCAGAACAAGGCCGTCTAATCATCGCCGGTATTCCATGTGGAGTATCCGTGCCAGGCAGGGGTTTGGGTAGGGTATTGATGGAGCTGGATTATGCTGTCCTTCATGCGTGAACAAGGGGCCGGGGATCCGTCGGCGAATCAGGCCAAAGGCGCCGCGCAGCGCCAGTCGAAAGGGGCCGAGGATTCCGCTCAGGAATACCTGACGGTAGCCACAAACAGCAAGACGCTGCGTCGGAGCACGATGCTTGTCGCCGTGCTCGTGGCGATCGGTCTGCTGTGCCTGTGGTTCATGATTCGCAAGAGCCAGCCGCAGGCCGCAGCGGCCAAGCCCGTCGACACAGAGGAAGTCTCGATCGAAGGCGCCATCGGCCGTCTCACCGGCATCAGCTCGGAGATGGTCTCCAAGATGGACGAGATCCTCAAGAAATTCTACGAGTTCTCGAACGTGCTCCAGGTGCGGGTGAACGAATTGTCGAAGAACCCCTTCGAGGTGGAGGTGTTCGCGAAGGATATCAAGCCGGACACCGGTCTGGCCAGGAGTGATGAGGAGCAGGCCGCCATGATCAGGCGGGAACGTCTGAAGCAGCGGGCCAGCACCCTGGGGCTGTTGAGCGTGATGCAGACCGGCCGAGACAACTGCTGCATGATCAACGACAAGATCCTGAAGCAGGGGGACACGATCGAGGGGTTTGTCATCACGAAGATCGGCAGCGACTACGTGGAGCTCAGTTGGCGGGGTGACAACGAAACCGGCAGTGTGCCGCCCGCAGAGAATGACGAATCTAAAATTGTGCTGAAGCTATCACAATGATGCTACGCTTTTTATCTCACCAGAAAGACAAAACGCCGTTGCGGCCGGTTGAGGAAGAGGCGACCGCGACGGCGACAAGTGCTCCGGAAGACCAATTCGTCGTGCGCGGCCTGTGCGATCTGTATTCTCCAGAGCCCTCAAGCCAGACGCACGTGCGCGACGTGGCGGATGTCCTGCTGGAAACGCAGAAACTCTCCGACGAGCAGTACGGTCGTCTGCGACGGGAGATGATCGGCCGGTCCGGCATGGATGCGGCCACGTGGTTGCTCAAGGAAGAAATCGTGCAACCGGCCGACGTGCTCGAAGCCAAGGCCAAGCTCAGCGGACTGGAGTTTCGACGCGTCTCCCCCCAGGAGGTCGACAAGCAGGCCTTCCAAAAGCTGGACAAGGACTTCATCCGGCGCAGCAACATCGTCCCCGTCCGGGTGGAGGGCGACACGCTCATCGTCGCCACCAGCGAGCCGGCGAACATCTTCGCCCTGGAGGATGTGAAGCGCCAGACCCACATGGAGACGCGCGTGCTCGTCTGCGCCCCCGAGGATGTCACCGCGATCTGCGACTCGTTCCACGGCGGGGAGGCCGCGGAATGCAACCTCGAAGACATCATCAGCGACATGACGGAGGTCGAGGTCGTCCAGGACCAGGAGGAGAACTCGGAAGACCTCGAGAAAATGGCCGGGCAGTCGCCGGTCATCAAGTTCGTCAACTACCTGATCAGCAACGCCGTGCGGGAAGGGGCAAGCGATGTTCATATCGAGCCCAAGGAGAACCAAACGAAGATCCGCTACCGTATCGACGGCGTGTTGTTCGAGGCGATGCAGGCGCCGTTGAAGATGCACCCGGCCATCGTCTCGCGTATCAAGATTATGGCCAACCTGGACATCTCCGAGCGCCGGCTGCCTCAGGACGGGAAAGTATCGGCCATCGTGGGCGGCCGGGCCATTGATTTCCGGATCTCCACCCTCCCGACGACTCATGGGGAGAAAGCCGTCGTGCGCGTGCTCGACAGCAAGTCCGTCGGACGCGGGCTCGAACACGTGGGAATGGAGCCGGCGATCTGCAAAGAATTCCAGGACCAGGTGGCGCTGCCGCACGGGATCCTTCTGGTCACCGGGCCGACGGGCTCCGGAAAGAGCACGACGCTGTACTCGGCCCTGTGCCAGATGGACGGCGAGAAGCTGAACATCTCGACCGTCGAGGACCCGGTCGAGTATGCCCTGGATTTCTGCAATCAGGTCCAGGTGAATGAAAAGGCCGGGTTGACGTTCGCCACGGCCCTGCGCAGTCTGCTGCGTCAGGACCCCGACGTCGTCATGGTTGGCGAAATTCGCGACAATGAGACGGCCCGGATCGCCGTGCAGGCGGCGTTGACCGGCCACCTCGTGCTGTCCACGTTGCACACGAACGATGCGGCGACAAGCATCACCCGATTGGTGAACATCGGGATCGATCCCTACCTGATTGCCGCGTCGTTGAACGCCGCCCTGGCCCAGCGTCTCGTCCGGAGGATCTGCCCGAAGTGCAAGCAGCCGTACAAGGTGCCCCCCACCATGCTCCCGCACGTGCAGCGGGCCGGCATCAACCTGGAGGAGGTGATGCATGGCGCCGGATGCGACGCCTGCCGCGGCTCCGGCTACGTCGGCCGAGTGGGTATCTTCGAGCTGCTCATCATCGACGACAAGTTCCGCGACATGATCAACGCCGACGCCTCAGTGGCCAATATGCGCCGCGCGTTCCGCGCCAGCGGCCGTGACACCCTGTTCGACGACGGAATGAAGAAAGTGAAGGCCGGGGTTACGACGCTGGAGGAAGTGCTCCGCGTCACGGAAGTCTACGGCCAGAACGAAGCTGAAGTCTTTACCGAGAACATGCGATAACCCGCTGCGGCTTGCCGCGGCTTTACACAGGACTGCGCTATGCTTGACATCAAAACGATTCTGGCGGCGGCCATTGAAAACCGGGCAAGCGACGTGCACATCAACGTCGGCATGCCGCCGGTGCTGCGAAGGGATACGGAACTGATCGGCACGGAGTACCCGCCCGTGACCAACCAGGACGCCCGGGCCATGGTCCAGGCGATCGTCGGACCTGAGAGGATGAAGAAATTCGAGGAGAACCGCGACATCGATTTCTCGACGTCGATCGGCGGGGGCCACCGGTTTCGTGTGAACGCGCACTTCCAGCGGGACTCCATCGCCATCTCGTTCCGCGTGATTCCCAACCAGGTGTACAAGCTCGACGACCTGCACCTGCCGGCGATCATCAAGGAGCTGACTGACTTGCCGCGAGGGCTGGTGCTCGTGACGGGACACACCGGCTCGGGCAAGAGCACGACGCTGGCCGCCATGCTCGGCCTGATCAACTCCCGGTGCAGCAAGCGCATCATCACGCTCGAGGACCCGATGGAATATCTGCTGGAGAACGACCGGTGCATGATCGAGCAGCGGGAGATCGGGTCCGATTGCCCGAACTTCGCCTCGGGGCTTCGGCACGCCCTTCGCCAGGACCCTGACATCATCATGGTCGGCGAAATGCGAGACCTGGAGACGACGAGCTTTACGATCACGGCCGCCGAAACGGGCCACTTGGTCTTCAGCACCCTGCACACGATCAACGCGCCGCAGAGCATCGAGCGCATCATCGATATTTACCCTGCGGCCCAGCAGAACCAGGTGCGAACCATGCTGGCGAACACGCTGCAGGCCGTCATCTCCCAGACCCTGTTCAAGCGGATCGATCAGCCGGGCATGGTGCCGTGCACGGAAATCCTCCTGTGCACCTCCGCGACCCGCAACTGCATCCGCGAAAACCGTATTTATGAGATTCCGAATATCATTGAAACCTCACGCAGGCTCGGAATGCAAACCCTCGATCACAGCATCGCGGAGATGTATTTCAAGGGCTTCATCGAGCGGGAAGAAGCGATCGTCCGTTCAAGCAATCCGGGCAAGATGGAGCGTGTGCTGGCGGCCGCCGGAAAAACGGAGGAGACCCGTCAGGTGGAAGCGGTAGCTGCCGAGAAATAGAGAGGGTGATATGGCTTTACAAACGGTGCAAGATCACGAAGTCGTGGCGACCCCCGAGGTCCGGCGAAGCGGGCCTCCCGAGGGCGGCGGCGAGCCGCCACGAAGGTCCGAGTCGCTTCCGAGCGAGACGGGCGGGTCGGTGGCCAACCGCCTGCGGGGATTCCGTTTCGAGTTCGGTCCCAGCCGAAAGGATATTCTGCATTTCACCACCCAGTTGGCCGTCATGGTCCGGGCAGGCATCAGTCTGCAAGACGCCCTGGAGGGCATCGCCGAGCAGGCCGACAAACACAAGTTTCAGGCGATGATTCGGGACCTGAAGACCCGCATTGAGGAAGGCAACAGCTTTTCGCAGGCCCTGGCGGAGCACCCGGGGGTCTTCAGCAACCTGTATATCAACATGGTGGCGGCGGCCGAGGCCTCCGGCTCGCTCAGCGACATGCTGCAGAAGCTGGCGGAATACCTGGACCAGGAGACCGAAACACGCTCCCAGGTCAAGAGCGCCATGGTGTACCCCATCATCATTGCGATCATGGCGGTGAGCGTGACGATGTTCCTGCTGTGTTGGGTGTTGCCTCGCTTCACGGCGATCTTCAAGGGCAAGGAGCACCTGCTGCCGGCCCCGACGATCATGCTGATGACCACCAGCGCGTTCGTGCGCCACTGGTGGTTCGCCATCATCCCGGGCATCGGCGCGTGCCTCTGGGCGTTCTGGTACTTCATCAACACCACGACCGGACGGCTGTGGTGGGATAAGACCAAGCTGGTGCTGCCGCTGATTCGCACGCTGTGCCGCAGTCTCTACATCACGCGGAGCCTGCATACGATGGGCGTGCTGACGAGGGCCGGCGTGCCCATTCTGAACACGCTGTCCATCACGGCCCACATCTCTGGCAACGCCCTGTACAAAGACATGTGGCTCGGCGTCTACGAGGAGGTGCGGCAGGGCAAGAAAATCGCTTCGAGCCTCAGCCGCTATACCCTGATGCCCAGCAGCGTCGTCCAGATGATTCGAAGTGGAGAGGAATCGGGCAACATGGCCGAGGTCCTCCGGGACATATCGAGCTTCTACGGGCGCGAGCTCAAGGCCGTGATCAAGGCCGTGACGTCCATGATCGAACCGCTTATGATCGTTTGCATGGGCTTCCTGGTCGGTTTCATCGCGATGAGCATCATCCTGCCCATCTTCAAGATGTCGAGCCTGGTCACGAGCAAATAGACGCCGCAGGTTTTGCGAGGGGATAGTACGATGGCTGCTGCAAGGAGCCGTGCAGGGTTCTCTCTGATTGAGATCATGATCTCGATCATCCTGGTCGGAATGTCGATCACGGCGCTGGTCGTGGCGAACAATGCCTTCACGATGGCCAACGGTGCTGGAGCGGACCTGTCCACGGCCGAGTTTCTCATCGAGCAGATCCGGGAGCTGACGATCATGCTGCCGGTTTCCGATCCGACGGCGACGAGCTGGACGACATTCGGTCCGGAGGAGGCGAGTCTGGCCGACTATGACGACGTCGACGACTTTGACAATGCCACGTTCTCGCCGCCGATCAGCACGGGCACGGACAGACCGGTGCTCCGCGACTTCGCGGCGTTCAGCCAGCACGTGACGGTCGAAAACGTGGACGCGTCGAACTTCGACACGGTGGTGGCCGATCGTTCGAGCGACTTTGTCCGCATTACGGTGACCGTCTCTGAGAACGGCGACCTGATCAGCTCGACGAGCTGGATCCGTGCCAGATACTGAGAGGAAGTGTGATTTTTGAAGTCTGATGTCTGAAGTCAACCTCTTCCATCCGGAAGCAAGAATGAAAAATCAAAAATCAAAAATCGGAAATCGTACTTCCGTTCGGGGGTTCACGATTGTCGAATGCCTGATCGGCCTGGCCATCTCGGCCGTGCTGCTCACGGCGGTCGCCGTCGCCTTCAATGCCTCCGTCGTCAACTATCGTGAAAACGAGCAGATGTACCAAGCCATCAACAACGCACGCCAGGCGCTGACTCGTATGACCAGCCAGCTTCGCACGGGGTACGCCGTTGACTGGAACACCGCCGACAACCGGTGCGATTTCTTCACCTCCTCGGACGAGTACATCAGCTACGTGTTCAACAGCGCCGACGGGAAGCTCTACCTGACCACCAACAGCAACGCCAACCAGTACGTGCTCTGCAGCGGTGTCACCACCGCCAGGTTCACCAAGACGCCTACGGATAGTGGTTTTGACGCTGATGGTGCCCGGGACTGCAAGAGCGTCCAGATCTCGCTGACCGTGCGCTGCGGGGATTTCCAGCGCACCCTTTGTGCCGCCGCGGTGATCCGGCGGAACCTGGCGCCCTTCTGAGGCCTCCGGATTTACGATTTACAGTTCCCGATTTGCCGCCGCGATTCCTGGCCTACGGCGGGCCTGTAGGCGGCGAGTCGCCGTTCGTAAATTCATTTTGCGGCTGCCTGCAAAATTTCTTGATTCTTCCACGCCGATACAATATATTGCGCCTGGATCGCAGGGGTGCAGCCTGAGTGGGCGCATCTCCGTTTTGCCCAAGGGCGGTTAGCTCAGTTGGCTAGAGCGCGTGCTCGACACGCACGAGGTCAGAAGTTCAAATCTTCTACCGCCCAGTCTTCTACACCTCGCAGAGCCAAGCAGTTATGCGAGAATCCTCCCCGTGTCATTCGGTGTCGGGCGCCATCAGGGCCTGCACTTCACACTTGTCTACGATCGGCAGATCGAACATCAGCGTCTGTTTGAGCCGTGTGGCAGCGTCGCCCACCAGCACTCCTTTGGCGATGCCGGCGCTGCGGAAATCCTCCGTCAGCAGCCCATAGTAGAAGCCTGCGGTCCAGGTGTCGCCGCCGCCCAGCCGGTCGCCAAGGGTGATGGGGTTGACAGCGGGTGAGCGGAAGAACGTGCCGTCCGCGTGGGCGGCCGCCGACTCCCAGCGATGCTGCTCGAACGAGTCCGAGTGGCGAAGCGTGACCGCGACGATCTTCGTGCCGAATCTCTGGTGGACCTGCTGAGCGAACGAGCGCAGATCGTCATCTTCCAGATGTCCGATGTCGCCATTGATGATTTGGCTGGCGGAATACGGGCCGCAGCCCATGCCATACAACTCGGCCATGTTCGCCAGGGTCGTGACGAGCACGTCCACGTGATCTGTCACGATGGCTGTCATCACTTCGCGTGCCTGCTCCACCGTCCACAAGGCGCTGCGATAGTTGAAATCCAGTCCCACCAGGCAGCCTTCGGGCATGGCGGCGAGCGCCTCGCTGAAGGCCTCCCGGCAGTAATTCCGGTCGTAGTTGCTGTGGGCCGCAAGGCCGAACGTGATCCCCGAAGTATGGAACAATCTGGCGCCCATCAAAGCGTCCTTCCAGTTGACCATACCCGCGTCGAGCCTGGACGCGGCGGAATACTTGCGTTGATAGACGGTGACGCTGGGCCTGGGTGTGCGTCCGATCTCGTAGATCATCCGGCCGATCGGTTCAGTCCTGGCCGCCCAGACGAAGAAATCCGTGTTGACTCCGTTCTGGCGGGCGATATTCCGCACGGCCAGTCCGTAGGGATTCTCCGGCACGCGGGTGACATAGGCCGACGGAATTCCCAGGCGGGCCAGCGCCACGGCGACCGTGTACTCGCTGCCCGCCATGGACAGGTGCACCAGGCGAGTTCGCTCCGGGCGCTCCAAATCCGCCGGCATATCGCGAACCATCACTTCGCCAAACGTGACGAACGCCGGGGCTCGTGGGTCGAATCTGCTGAGATCGTCTTTCAGGATATCATATATGCGAACACTCATGGGGGGATTGTCACAATCCGGCCCCGGCCAGTCAAGGAGCATTGTGGCCGGACCGACGACAATCATTGCTTCGAACGTGGTTCGGCGGTATGATCCGCTGCGCAGCATTGCAGACCTGTGACGTTGCCGGCAATACGAATGAAGGAGAGAGACTGTGGACGACGAAAATGACCCCATCCAAGACGCTCTGATATGGACTGCCGCACGCGAACGGGCAATCTCTCGTCGAGGGTTCGTGACGCGGGCCGCCGCAGCCGCGGGATTGGCCGGTCTGCTCCAGATGAACCGCCGGGCGGAAGCGAACGCCGTCGCGGGAGCGCCCGTTTCGCCCCGTGACGCGATCAAGATCACGAAGCTGGAGACGTTCGTCCTCAAGAACAGTTGGGTATTCGTGAAGATCTCCACGGACGCGGGAATCACCGGCTGGGGCGAGATGCTGAAGGACAAGAGCAAGACCTGTGCGGCAGGAGCACACCAGGTCGAAAGCTATTTGATCGGCAAGGACCCTCGCCAGGTAGTCCAGCACTGGCAGGCCATTTACCGCCACGCCTTCTATCGCGGAGGTCCGGTGCTGACCGCCGTGGTGAGCGGAATCGATCAGGCGCTGTGGGACATCAAGGGCAAGGCGCTCGGAGTGCCGGTTTACGAGTTACTCGGCGGGCCCACCAGGAATAGAATCCGGGTCTATGGCAGCAGCGAGGACGTGGCGCGGGGCAAGGCGAAGGCCTTCAAGACCTCGCCCCGGGCCGACGGCCGCGCCGCCTACAAGTACGTCGAGAGTCCGGCCTTCATCCAGAAAGTGGTGAAGGACTTCGCTGCGCTGCGGGAGAAATTTGGGCCGGAGGTGGACATCGCTATCGACTTTCATGGCGCCGTTCAGCCGCAGACGGCATCGCTCCTGATCCAGGCCCTGGATCCGTACCAGCCATTCTTCTACGAAGAGCCCATCCAGTGCCAGAATGTGGATGTTCTGGCTGACTTGGCTCGGAAAACTCATATCCCGATCGCCACGGGCGAGCGGATCTTCACCAAGTGGGGTTTCCGCGAGATCCTGGAGAAACGGGCGGCCGGTATCCTGCAGCCCGATGTCTGCTACGCCGGAGGGATCACGGAGCTGCGGTTGATCGCCGGCATGGCCGAGGCGTACTACGTCCCGATCGCGCCGCACAATCCTCAGGGCCCGTGCTCGCTGGCCGCCAGTTGCCAGATCGCTGCCTCGATTCCGAACTTCCTGATCCAGGAGCGAGGCACGAGCACTCACGAGAATCTCTTGAAGACGCCGTTCAAGGTGGAGGCCGGATATCTTCCGCTTCCGACAGGTCCGGGGCTTGGCATCGAGATCGACGAAGACAAGCTCATGGCGCAAGTCGGCGAGCCCCAGGAGTACCCGCAGACCGACCTATGACCGGGATGACGGCTCCGTCGTGGACTGGTAAGGGCGAAGGACGGCCTTGGGCTCAGGGGCCGCGATCGAGCGTTACGACCGCGGCCAGCGTCGCCTGCACTGTTATCGCTGCATTCTTAACGTCGCAGCGTTCCGGAGTATCTCCCTCAGCGTGGTAGTTTGGGTCGGCGTAGGGCCAGGACCCGATATTGATGACCGCGGCGGGGTAGCCGGCAAGGACAAATGATCCGTCGTCGTCACCGGGTTGCGACCTCTCCGCAATCCGCTGCTCCAGACCGATGGAATATCGGGCGTTCACCTCGCCCATCAGTTCTGCAAGACGCTTGCCCTCGGGCTTTGTATACGCGGTCACGTTGGTCTTCTTGTCGGCCGCCGTCTGTTCCGCCGACTTGGCTCCGATCCCATCCAAGTTGAAAACGGCGACTATGTTATCACCGCGCGCTTTTGCCTTTTGGGCGGCGGTCTTGCTGGTCCACGGCGTGTGCTCCTCGTTGCACAGGAGGAACCGGATGGTGCTCTCGGGCGTGTACTCGGCGAGGACGCGCGCCATTTCCAGTACCCCGGCGGTTCCGATGGCGTTGTCGTTGGCCCCCGGCGAGTCAATCCAGCTTTGCGAGTCCTTGTGGGCGACCACGAGGATGATCTTGTCCGGATGTGAGCGGCCCTTCTTCTCGGCGTAGAGGTTGTACGCGGTATACCAGGGGTCTTCGGGTTTGGGAGGGGAGTACTGGGCTTGCTTGGGCTTGGTCGTATCCCGGCGGAAAGCCTGCACCTGAACGCCCTCACGCTCGACACGATACCCCGATGCCTCCAGTTTGCCGGCCAGGTAATCATCGGCCTCGTAGAGCGTGTTCTTCGCATGGCCGGGCAAGGTGAGGTTCAACTTGCGGTAGGGCAACGGGTCCTTGGCGAGGTAGAAGACGTGCTTCGATATCCGCTCCGGATCGACCGCGCTGATAAGGCGGCGGATGGTCGCGTCCACGTTGCTACTGTCCTTGCCTCCTCCCGGCGCGGTCGCAACGGCATTGCTGGCCGCGGCCGGACTGTCGAGTTGCGGGACCCAATCGAGGCAGATCGAGAGCCCGCAAACAAGCAGCATGTTTAGCATCGTGCAGTTCATGAATCCACCTTTCACACTGTGTCCCCCTGCATCATTCTGTCCTCCTGCTGCAATACGTGTCAACAGCGAATCCTTCCAGCAAATCCATCACGGAGATTCCCCCGCCCCGTGCTTTCGCAGCCAGTGTGGCTGCGTGGATCATGGAATTCAGTTTGAAAGTGCCTTCTACGCACAATAGAATCAGGAACCGTGTACTACCTGGTGGGTCGTAGTCATGGGAGAAGCCTATGATTCAGAATGTGTCGGTTCTGATCGTCGCAGGGTTGCTGAGGTTACTCGCAGGCGTCGGCGGGGAGGCTGATGGGAAGTGGATGCTTATGGGGGTCGTTTTGGAGCCGCAAATCTCCGTCGAGAGCACAGGTGCTGTTGAGGCAGCGAGTCTGGTCATCAGGAATGCCAAGGTTCTTACCATCGATAGAGATAATCCCCGTGCTCAGGCAATCGCCTTCCGTGGCGAAAAGACCATCGCGGTCACGACAGATGAATCCATCGCAAAGTACATTAAAGAGGGTGTGACACAAGTGATCGATGCGCGGGGACGGCTTGTCGTCCCGGGCTTCAATGATGCGCACATTCATCTCGGCCCTGTCGATCCGGACTACATCAACCTTCGCTACATTCGCGATCCGGCGGTGATTACCGAGCGGGTCAAGGAGGCGGTCGCCAGGGTCAAGCCGGGCGAGTTGATTCGCGGCGGACTCTGGGAACACGAGATGTTCTACAATAAGCAATGGCCTACGAAGGAGCTCCTCGACCCGGTCGCGCCGGACAATCCGGTGATGCTGTCGCGCGCCGATGGACATTCCGTTCTGGTCAACAGCTACGTGATCAGGCATTCACGGATCACGAAGAACACCCCCGATCCCGCCGGCGGGGAGATTCAGCGAGATCCAGCCACGGGAGAACCAACGGGTATCTTCAAGGAGCAGGCGCAGAACTTGCTGAAGTACGGCGAAAAGCCTGTCCATCGAAGCACCAAAGAGAAGCAGGAGCAGTTCATTCGCGAGTGGCAGGCGGCGTTTGATATGGCTGCGAGAGCCGGCGTCACGTCGATCCAGTTGGCTCCGGGCGGGGATTTCGAGATGTATCAGAAATTCGCGGACATGGGCAAGCTCACCGTGCGGGTGTCCATCGGCGGGTGGCTGACCGGCAATAAAGGCAGGCTCAACAGCTATCGCAAGCTGATGAAGAAGTACCCGCGGGACGGCAACTGGATTCGCTTCGGCTATCTCAAAGCCTGCATCGACGGCACGCTTGGCTCGGGCACGGCCTTGTTCTTCGACCCGTACGTTGATGCGCCGGGCACCACCGGCCTGCCGCAGATGTCGTATGCAGAGCTGGAGCGGCTGGTGGTCGCGGCGGACAAGGCAGGTTTCCAGATCGGCATCCATGCCATCGGCGACAAGGGCAACTGCTGGGTGCTCCATGCATACGAGAAGGCACAACAGGTCAATGGCAGGCGGGACAGCCGGCACCGCATCGAGCACGCCCAGGTGCTTTGTGACAGCGACGTTCCCCGGTTCGCCGCACTGGGGGTGATCGCGTCGATGCAGCCGACGCACTGCATCACGGACAAGCGGTTCGCCGAGAAGCGGATCGGCGTCGAGCGGTGCAGGGGGGCCTACGCGTGGCGGCGCCTGCTGGATGCCGGGGCGGTGGTCGCCTTCGGCACCGACTATCCCGTCGAGCCGGTGGACCCGCTGGAAGGTCTCTATGCGGGCGTCACGCGCAAGGACAGGGCGGGCGAGAACGGCGACGGGTGGTTCCCCGGCCAGAAGCTGAGTATGGAAGAAGCCATCAGGCTGTACACGCTGGAGTCGGCCCTCGCTGAGTTCATGGAAGACCGCAAGGGCATGATCAAAGAAGGCTACCTCGGCGACGTGGTGATCTATGACAAGGACCTGATGACCATCCCGTCGGACCAGATCATGTCGGCCAGGGTCGATTATACAATCGTAGGTGGAAAGGTCGTGTACCATCGCAAGGGGGTCGATTGAGGAGCTCTATGTCTAACACAAGAAATATCGTTTTGCTCGCGCTGCTCGCAGCGAGCCTTTCGGCTTGCGTAGCGCGGGGCGCAGGGGCATCTGACGCGGTGAGCGATGCTCGGCAGGGGGTGACGCTCTACGTCTCCAAGGTGGGCGACGATTCGGACGGCCGGAGCTGGAAGACCGCCTTCCATACGATTCAGAAGGCACTCGACGCCGTGCCCGACGACAAAGGCGGCCACCACATCATCATCCGGCCGGACACCTACGTCGAGGCCAACTTGGCGCCGGCGTACAAAGGTGCGGCGGGGGCGTACAACACGCTCGTCGGCGATTTCGACGGCAGTCTCGGCTCCGGCGCCACGGGCTGGACAATGATCGATTCCGGGGACCCGGAAAAAGGGTTCAAGAGCTGGGATTGGTGGGGGCCGATTCGCGCATCCGACAAACACTGGCCGCATGGCAATAACCAGGAAACCTTCTCCAGTATCATCTGGGACCGCTGGCTCCTGCGTCATCTCTACACGGCCGGCGGAGATGGTGGCTTCTTTTGGGACCTCACCAGCAAGAGCGGCGAGCAGTTCACCATCGTGGTCGAGGACTGCGTGGGGACCGGCCGGGCCTTCGGCGGCGGCGTGGCCTATCCGACGGTGCGGGAGAAGGAGCCGAGTGTGTTTCGGCGGTGCTATTTCCTCGCCCTCGATTGGGTCGGCGATGCCGCGGCCGTCCTGATTGGGGGTTGGGAAAAGACGATGCCCGAGTATCCCCACGTCGTCTTCGAGGATTGCACCCTGGTCCATGCCGACAACGCCGTGGCCATCTCTTATGCCAGCCACTGTGCCCGGGCCAAATTCATCAACTGTCGCATGATCGTCCTGAACTTCACGCAGCCGGAGATGGGCGGCAAATCGACCGGCATCATCTGCACGCAGGGACACGCGCCCACCGGCCGGTTGCACGTTGATCTGGAGAACTGTATTCTGGCCGGCTACAGCGTTTTTACGCCGGGCGAGGACCGCAAGGCCGTCACGTATACGCTCAAGGGCAAGACACAAGCCTACGTGCAATTCAAGCAGGATGTGCCGCCGGGTTTCGAGCGGCTGGGACTTTGGCCTGCGGACCTGTTCGCCCAGATCGCTCCGCCAAGGCTCGTCTCTCAGTCACCGGCAGGTTCCGCACGACCCAAGCTGACGAAACTACCCTTCGCTCTGGCGAAGGCGATGGAGAACACGCCGGTCGTATTCAATGGCCGGCCGCTGCACGTGCTCAATTACCGTGACGACACCAAGAACAAGACCGACGACTACACCAAGAGCATGTACCTCTACATCCTCGACCTGACCACGGGCAACGAGTTGTGCCGGTTCGGCGAGGGCCACTCCTTTGTCAACGCCTTTGTGAATGGGCCGGTGCTCCATGTGTTCGCCAGCGAGGGGACGAACCGCGACTGGTTCCAGAGCCTCTATCACTTCTCGACGAGCGACCTCAAGACCTGGAAGCGTGAGCCGGCGATTGCGAAGGAGGGCGACGAGCACCTCTTCAACGCCTCCGTCTGCCGGGATGAGAAAAGCTTCTTGATGGCGTACGAATCGAACAAGCCGGTGCAGTTCTGTTTCAAGTTCGCCCGCTCCGGCGATCTGTCGCACTGGGAGAAAGTGCCGGGCCTGGTCTTCACGGGCGTGAATCATGAATACAGCGCGTGCCCCGTCATCCGGTATTTTCCGCCGTACTATTATGTGATCTACCTGCACGCGCCGATCCGGGACCACAAAGGGTACGTCTCGTTCCTGGCTCGCTCGAGAGATTTGGCCGCATGGGAACTCAGCCCGTTCAATCCCATTCTCGAAGCTGGCGATGGCGAAGGGATCAACAACTCCGATGTGGACCTGTTCGAATGGGAGGGCAAGACCTATATCACGTACGCCACGGGCGACCAGGCCACGTGGGGCGCGGTGCGCATGGCACTCTACGACGGACCCATGCAGGAATTCTCCATGAGCCATTTTCCGCCCGGCCTGCCGACGGTAAAGGCCAGCGCGCGAAGCAACTGACCATGCGAATTTTGCGTCGCCCTCGTCGAGAGTTTGATGGCCGGCGGACCTGGCCGCCGCGATGCTGCGGCTGTCGTATGCTGTGTCACGGTCCAGCCTTCACGGTAATTTCGCCGGTCGCCAGCCGCTTGCCCTGGCTGTCATAGGCCTCCAGAGTATGGTGACCGGGCGCAAGGTCGGCAGGCAGATGAGCCTCCCACGTCGTCAGATCGGGCCAGTCCACAGGCAGTGTCTGCCCCGTCTCCATCAAGCGGATCTCCAGCACGTCGAGCCATGCCCGCCCCCGTACGGCGGCGGAGACCGATGGCAGGGCACTGACGGCGGGGGTCGCGATGACAAATGGGATGGGCATACCGGCCCTGGCCAGAAGCTGGCTCAACACGTTTTGGCTGCGTGCATCGATGTAATCGAGCCAGCCGGACCACCCCTGTTCGGGCAGCAACCGCCCAAAGTGCGACGCCCACAGGGACATATACGCCCGGTTGAAGCTGACCTCAAGCAGCCCATACACGTACGCATAGAAAGTATGTGCCCACGTGGGCGTCTGGAGGAGCTTGCGCAACACGTCGTTGCTCTCCAGCGGCCTGTCCTGCTGATACGCGTAGTCCAGGTCGTGCGGGAAGTATATCATCCGTTCATCGGTGGGGCGGAAGTAGAACATGGCGTTATGCTGGGAGCCACTGACCCAGTTGTCGCCGACGCCGGTGCTCGAGCCCACTGCGAACGCACGGAGCCACTGGTCCACGTCGATCGTCTGGGGGGCCGCCGAGGCAAAGGCACTGGAATTCAGGCTAAGGGTCCGCGTCATCCCGATCACGGGACCGTAGTCGTCCACATCCCGGTTGTTCTTGATCAGGAAGTGCCAACGGTATTGCTCCTTGTCGGTTCCGAGATAGTCGGAGACATTGCGCCCGTAGACGCCGCCGCCTTCCTGCGGAATCTTGAGCCCTTCAGGGTCGTTGCCTACCGTCTGGGTCAGGGTGTAGGTGAGCTCGTATTCGAACAGGGTGCCGCTGCCGCCGTCGTCGCTGTAGGCCTCCTTACAGTAGACCGGGCCGTAGCGCGCCAACTGAAGCTCGATACCGCTGCAATATTGGTCCCGGGGAGCAATCAGGTAGCCCAGGTCGTGGTACTTGGAGAACCCGCCGAAGCGATTCATGGCCATGTGGAACAGCATCTCGCGCTGGCCGGTCTGCTGGCCGTCGGAGCGGTCGAGGCCGATTGTCTCATGCACGTCCCGGAACAGCCTGTCGGGGTTGAACTCGATCTGAAATCCGATGCGCGGGTCCTGGGGCCGGCCGTGCTCGCTGCCCTTGAGGCGGACCCCGACATCATAATACACGTCCCGCTCGTTGACGATCAGCGTGGCGCCGAGATGCTCGTTGCTCATCAGGTTGGTCGGCTCGAACAGGAAATTCGTCTGCTCGTCGCGCATGACGATGCGGTAGTTGAACACGCCGGTATTCCTTGGTGCGAATGGACCGGCGGATGGTGTCCACGGCGGCCTGCCCCAGCGGCCTGAATCGCTCTTCAACACGCGGTACTGGGCAAACGACGCCGCTCCGGCGGCGGGGCAACACGCATGAGCGCCCTGCCCGTCCACGGCCTCCACATAGAATTGGACCAGGGTGTGGCTGGGATATCCGGGGATGTGGCCGACAAAAGGAAATCTCGAGTCTGGAGTTCCGAAGCCTTGGTTTTCGGATGGCGTCTCCGTCATTTTCGTGGACTGCCACGATCCGTTGTCCGGCCGATACCACAGCGTGACCGCCGCGATGCCGTCCGGGTCGCCGGCTGTGGCCGAGACCGTCACCGATTGGCCGGGCCCGGGGACGGCAGGAGTATGTCGCAGGTCGGTCATGGTCGGCCCGATATTCATCTGATACCGCGAGTTGCGGCGCCCGGGGGTGCCCGGCCCGGGCGGCACCGGAAGAACCGTGGTCCGCGCCAGCCGGTTGAAGAACAGACGCGTATGCAGGAGGGGACAGCCGCTGATCCACCTGGCCCGGAAGCGGATCTCGACCTCCCGGCCGTTGTTGACCGGGGCGTTGTTAGCGAAGGTGGTCTCCGCGTGATTGTGCATGTGCTCGGTCGGTCCGGTGGCGAGCAGGTGCAGCACCGGATTGGCCGGATCGTTGGGGTCGGGCTGGATGAAACTGTGGCGATGGCTGCCGACGATCCTCCAATGGCTCAATCCCTGGGAGAAATCGGTATTTTGCAGCAGTTCTCTCGGCTGTCCCGCCGGATCGTCGATGACATGGATGTCGTCGATGAGGATCTCGCCGGCGTCGAGCAGGCCCATGACAAATTCATGATAGGTGTTGTCGTTACCCATCGAGCTGGCCTGCACCACGCCGCGATAGGAGAACGATTGCCAGGAGGAACCGGCCGATTCATCGCTGGCGGCCCAGGCCGCTCCGCAATCGTTGTCTGCCCGGGGATCGCACAGTTCCAGGCTGCTGCCGCCGCCGTCCGCTGTCGCCGGCCATGTCCCGCCGTCATAGTAGCGCACCTGATCGGCGGGATTACCCCGGGCGTCCAGGAGCCTCAGCTCTTCGCCGCCGTTGGCCAGCCGGCCGTCAAAATCGCCCAGGATCGGCACGCCCGGATAGAGTGAGGCGACCGCTGCCCCGTCCCGGGCCACCACGAGGTACCCGCCTGCCGCCAGAGAAGTCCCTTTGGGGAACGTGTAGGAGATTCCCTTATCGAACTTCCAGCCGGAAAGGTCCACCGCCTGTGTCCCTTTGTTGTAGAGCTCAACCCACGTGTTGGATTCGTTGTCTTGGACGGCGGATGCGGGATCAGCCTCTGTCGCTTCCAGCGTCGCCTGAAACAGCAGGTCCGAACTCGTGTTCCCTGCGTTGTGTCCCTCGATGGCCAGAATGTTGGTGCCCGTCCTCAATCGCGACAGGAAATCTGAAACGTTGAAAGGTTCATAGATCACCGCGGCGGAATCGTCGTGGCCCGAGGCCGGGTCGTTCCAGGCGGCCGAGCCAGACAGATTGGCGCTGGCGACCAGTGTGCCGTTGAGAAAGGCCAGGAAGCCGTCGTCGTATCGCAGCTTCAGCGTCAGCGACTTCAGTCTCGCAGGGTCCGTGACATCAAACGGGATACGGATATAGACGGTGTTGGTGCGTCCCTGCATTTGGGCCCGGACATCCGTGACGATGTATGGCTCGTATCCTGAGCCGGCCTCGTAACCGACGCCGGTGCCCGCGCCCTGAAGCCAGGCGCGGTCGTCAAATGGCTCGGAGCCGCCGGTCCACCGCCGTCCCAGGCTGTCGTCCTGAGGGACCAGCACCTTCGTTATGGCCTTTTCGCCGATCAGGGAAAAGCCCGGGGCCGTGTCGGACCGAGGCACTTGCTGGGGATGGTACATGATCTCATTGATTACGATATCCGTGCAAAGCTCGACCGAATTGGCCTGCCCCGGGGTAGGCAGCGCAGGAAAGAGCCACGGTCCGGTCCCAGCGGGGTGCCGGCCGATCAGCACGCTGGAAGCCCGCGTGGCGTCGGATATGCGTCTATTGCCCGAGCCCAGGAAAAGCCGGTCTCCCGGCGCCGGCACGAATCCTAAATCCTCTTGCGTGACGACGATATACCCGCCGGGGTCAAGATCGCCGTCTCCAAATCGATACACCGAATTGCGGGAGCCTTGTATCTCGATCCGGGCGTCCGCCATCGCGACGGGTTCAGTCCCGATGTTGACGATCTCCAGAAAGAAGGGGGACTTCTGGGCCGGACAGACTTCGTTGAGACGCAGTGGACGGGCCGGCAGCGCCGCGTCCTTGAAGTTGACCGCGCCAGGTGTGCCGTTGGGCTCGTCGCTCCAGGTCCAGCGCGACGGTGTCTCGCTCTCACGGTCAGGGTCGATCTTCGCCAGACTGACGCCGCTGCCGTCCGCGGCGACGGGCCACTCGCCGCTGTCGTCGTAGCGGACCCGGTTCATCAGACGCCCGCTGTTGTTCAGGAGCTGGATCTCCTCGCCTCCATTGGAAAGCTGTCCACTGAAGGGCCCCAGGAGCAGTCCCGGAATTCCCCGCAGGCTGCCCTCGGTCGATGATGCGACCACGACATATGAGCTCGCGGGCACGACTGTCCCTTCCGGGAACACGTACTCGACCCCCCCGGCGAGCGACCAGCCGGACATGTCCACCTGGGTGCCCATCTGGTTGTAAAGCTCGATCCACTCCGGCTCGCCGGCCTGCGGGTGGTACATGATCTCATTGATCACGACCACGCTGTCGGCGGCCAGCACGCAGGGCCACCACAGCGGCAGTACCAGGGCCAGGAACAGGCCGACGCGGCTTCGACGGCCGGCAACGACGCAACGTGAGGCGTCCCCACGTGAATCCAGCACCGGTTGCCAACGACTATCGCTCATGGTTGCCTTCGTGATCCTCCGGTTCCATCCTCCCGAATCCGTCTGCTACCTTATTGTAGACTATTCCCATCGATGGTACAATAGAGGATCATCATAGCGGTTCCGCCAAAGTTAGGATGGAGATCGCCATATGAACGGGAGAAACAGGGCACGCACGGGGAAATCTCGGATTTCAGATTTCAAATCTCAAACCCGCGGAGGGCGGCTGTGTCGTTCGGGCTCTCGATTTGGGATTTCGAGATTCCGGATTGCGGTTGGTTTCACGCTGATCGAGCTTCTGGTCGTCATCGCCGTGATTGCCATTCTCATGGCGCTGCTGATGCCGGCCCTGAGCCGGGCCAGAGAGCAGGGCAAGCGGATGGTGTGCATGAACAATGCGAAGACCCTCGCGCTGGCGTGGACGATGTACTGTGACGAGCACGCGGGCAATATGCCAAAGGCCAACGTGGACGCCACGACCGGCTGGATCCTGAACCCGTCCGGCACCAGACCGGTGGATGCGCCGCGAGACACCCAGATCGAGGCGATCAAGCAGGGACAGCTCTTCCGCTATGTTCAGAATGTCAAAGTGTACCGCTGTCCCGTGGCCAGAAGCGTGGAGTGGCGGACGTACAGTTGCACGCACTCGATGAACGGGGCCAGCGATGCCGCCGGTCGTAGCTTCGATGGCGGCCCCGTGACGAAGAACCTGTACAAGCTCAAGGAGCCGGCCCTGCGTTTCGTGTTTCTGGATGACTTCGGCGAGGACTGGGATGCGGCCTGGGCGGTCCCCTGGAGCCGGCCGGCGTGGTGGAATCCGATTCCCGCCCGCCACGGCGCCGGAACGGTCATGTCCTTTGCCGACGGCCACGTCGAGTGGTGGGCCTGGAAGGATCAGCGTACCATTGAGCTGATGGCCAAGTGGGACTGGGCCAGCCGGGGGGACAATCTCCAAATCACGCAGGAGGACAATCCTGATTTGATCCAGGTGCAGAAGGCCGCCTGGGGCGGGCTCGGCTATACGCCCTAGCACTTGGAAGTTTGAAGTGTGAGGTTTGGAGTGTGAAGTCTGAGGACTTGACACGTCGCGCTTTGCGCCTCAAACTGCTCTCCATCGTTTCGCGATTCCAATTGTCCAATCGAGATGTGATTTTGACAGGGGAAATCATGTTTGGAGACAGGCCGGTCACGGGATGGCCGAAATTCAAATCTCGAGATCTGAAGTTGCAGAGCGCCGCATTCCTGCTGGTCTGGGCGTGCTCGGCGGTGGTCTTCGCAGGTCAGCAGCCTGATCGGCACGCCATTACGACCGGTTTATTGTTCGAGGAGATGGTGGACCTGGTGAATCTGGCGAGCTATCCGCAGCCGGTGTTCCGCACGGTGCAATTCTCCTCGTACGACCATCGAAGCCGTCTGCCGGGCGGGCCATACTGGTTCGCCAACTCCGACGGCTTCGGCGGCGAGCCTGTTCCGAACTTCGAGAAGGTCCTGAAGGCCCCGGACGCCAACGGCATCGGCGAGTACCTGATCGCGGACGTGCAGGGACCGGGAGCCATTGTCCGGCTGTGGACAGCGGCCATATCGGGGGAGGTCCGGGTCTATCTCGACAGCTCGCAGACGACAACCTGGGAAGGCAGCGCAGACGACTTCTTCCGCCATCCCTACGACCGTTTCCCGCAGATGGAGAACGTCGATGCGGACAGGTTCCACGAGACGGTCTACCAGCGGGATGCCTCCTACGCACCGATCCCGTTCGCCAAGGGCCTGCGGGTAGTCTGGATCGGCAACACGAAGGAGATTCACTTCTACCACCTGCAGGTGCGTCTATACGAGCAGGGCGCGCCGGTGACATCATTTCAACCTGATGATATCCGCACTTATGCCGAAACGATTGACAGAGTGACGCTCAAGCTCTCTGATCCCGATCAGAATCTTGTGTCGCGATCGAAGCAGCCTGAGCAGTCTTTCGATACGAATTTGGCCCCGTCGGAGTGCAAAATCCTTGTTCGGCTGGACGGCCCACTGGCCATCGAGCGGCTGAGCCTGCAACTGGCTGCAAAGGACCTGGACAAAGCCCTGCGCCAGGCGGTGCTGCTGATCACGTTTGATGACTATCCGTGGGGCCAAGTGCAGTCGCCTGTCGGCGATTTCTTTGGGGCGGCCCCGGGCGTCAATCCGTATCAGTCGCTGCCCTTCACGGTGCGGCCGGACGGTACGATGACCTGCCGGTTCGTGATGCCGTTCGAGCGATCCTGCAGGGTCGAATTGTACAATTGCGGCGAGCAGCCGGTCCGTGTCAAAGGCTCGGTGCTTCCCATGCCGTACGCCTGGGACGAGCGGTCGATGCACTTTCGGGCCCGTTGGCGCGCGAGCCACGATTTGATCGCGTCGAATCGCGACGTGCAGGATATGCCGTTTCTGTTGGCGCACGGCCAGGGCGTTTACGTCGGAACGGGCGTCTACCTGATGAATCCCTGCCCCGTGCCCACTCCCTACGGCAACTGGTGGGGCGAGGGCGATGAGAAGGTGTTCGTGGATGATGACCACACGGCGTCGATCTTCGGCACCGGCTCCGAGGACTATTTCAATTACTCGTGGTCATCGCCGGACATTTTCACTTATCCCTACTGCGGTCAGCCGCGAAATGACGGTCCCGGCAACCGGGGATTTGTCACGAACTACCGCTGGCACATTCTCGACCCGATTCCTTTCAAGAGCAGCATTCGCTTCACGATGGAGCTATGCAGTCACGAGCCGACGCCGGGCCTGTCGTACGCGCGCATCGGGTATCACTACGCACGGCCCGGCCTGACCGACGACCACCTGGCGATCATGCCGGCCGACCTTCGAATCCCAAAGCTGCCAGAGAACTGGCAGCCGGCAGCGAGGATGGGAGCGGCCAATTCCGTGTTCTTCGCCGCCGAGGATGTCGCAGCAGACAGGCAGGCGACGCAATTCATCGACGGGCCAATGTGGGCCGGCGGAAAGCTCCTCGCCTGGACCCCCGCCAAAGACGGCGATCGCAAGGACTTCAAGATTCCGATTCAGGCGGCGGGCGCGCAGCAGATTCACGTCGCACTTGCCCTGACGCCGCAGTCCGGCAAGATCGCCTTCTATCTCGATGGCAAGCCCCTGCAACTGGAAAGCAAAGCCGAGACCATCGATCTGTATTGCCCGTACCGGACCGTGCTCCGCAGCATTGCCCTGATGCCCGGAGAATTGGAGGCCGGCAACCATACGCTGACGCTCGAATGGAAGGACACGCCCGGTCGTGTCGCCAACCCGCAGGTCGGCATCGATTTCATCTGGGTCCAACGCAGATAGCTCGCTGGTAAGATAATCCTGTTTCCGTGACGGGTCGGATTGGCGATCTCTCGGCGGATCGCAAGAGGGTTAGAGCCTATTGCGGCAGGCTTACTGCTTGGCTGGGTGGCATCGTCAAGCGCAGCTTGGCGATGGTCTTCCGGACCCGCGAAGAAGCCATCGCCAAGACCTTCGGTCTTGACGCTGCCACCCGGAGCATGGCTCTATGCTTTCGGGAGGAGCGATGCAATGCTCCTAATGGGATAGGCTCTTATTCTGCTGCCAGCAGTGTCACCGGGCCCAGCAGGCCTGACTCCAGCAGCGGCGAGTCTCTCTTGAACTTGCGGACGTTGGTCACAGTGAGTCGCTTCTCCGGCGGCAGGCTTGCATCGCCGATCAGGCGGTTGGGCCAGAGATTGACCACATCGATCTCCAGCTTGTTGCCTTTCGGCTGCACGAGCCTGGTAATCTCCACCCGCCAGGGCGCCGTCCAGACCACGCCGAGATTCTTGCCGTTCAGCCTCACCTCCGCGAGGTTCTTGACCTTGCCCAGATCGAGGTAGAGTCGATTGCCGGAACTCTGGGCCAGGTCAAACGTCTTGTGATAGGTTGCCGGCCCTGAGTAGTACCTGATTCCCTCTTCCGGCCGGCTGGTCCAGTCCTGCAATTTCTCGAATGTGGTTGATTCGGGTCCGCCCCATGCGGGATCAAACCTGACTGCCCACGGCCCGGCCAGCTCGCAGACAGGCGTGAGGTTCACAAGATTCGGCCGCTTCTCCGCCCGCCATCTGGCCCCGCCGAACACGACAAAGCACGATTGTCGCGGCGCAAACTCCAGCGGCAGCGCCGTGCGTCCTTCCACCTGCCGGAAGTCTGTCGGCTGCCATCGCTGACCCGTCACAGGGTCCCAGACCTGAGGCCGCTTGTCGCTGACACGGAACAGGCACGTTGCTCTCTCCGTCCGGTTCTTCTGATTGGAGATGAAATAAACCTCCATTCTGCCAACGGTCCGGTGGATATAATCCAGGCTCGCGTCCTTCAGTTCGCTTTCGTACGCGAAATCCGGTGCAATCCCGTCGCCCTGGAGTATCTGCTGCAACGTCTTACCCCGGATGACCCTTCCCTTGCCGACGCGGCGTTCCTCGACAGGCTGGGCATTGGGATCGCCCCACAACTCGTCCGCCAACCGCCTCACTTCGGCATCGCACTGCGGATAGCCGGTCAAGCCGAGGGCTCGTTGCGGCTTTGGCCCGACGACCGTCGCGCCCGCCAGAACAAGCTCTCTGATCTTTCGGAGCACCTGCGGCGACATGGTCAGGCGGTCCGGCAGCACGAGCAGCCGATAGCTCATGCCATCGGGCAGCGCCAGTCTGTTGTTCTTTACGCTCATGCGGCTAAGCAGCACTTCCGCATTGATCGTGTCGCAATCGTAGCCTGGAGGCAGCGGCGGCTGCATGTGGGTCTTGGCGGGCACGAAGTTGGGCACGTCCTCGCCGTAGAAGTAACATACGTCGGCGACGAATAGGCCCTGTTGAAGCAGGTGCTGGCAGCGGGACAGGTACGTCAGCCACGCGCCAATCATGTTCCACCACGTGACATTGCGGTCGAAGTGCGTGCCGGCGGCCTCCCACTGGTAGCCGGGCTTGATGTCGAGTCGCGCCTGGTGCACGTAGAAGCACAGGACGTTGCGGGTCAGCCCTGCACAGAACGCCCGGTCGCCGATGTCCTTGAGCATGAACGGGTCCTCCTCCCAATTCGGCCCCATGGAGGTGAACGCCTCCGCCTGGCACAGGCGCTTGCCGTAGATGTGGGCGGCGGAAGCGGCCTGCTTGACAGTATCACAGACGGCATAGTCGGAGGTCCACGTGATCGGCCCGTCGGGCTCGCTGATTCGCTTCCAGAACTCGCCCATCGGGATGTCGTTGATGCCCTCACACTGCAGTGCGTCGATGTGGGGCCAGAATGGCCCGCCAGATTCCGGGTGCGTGCCAAGGCCGTAACGCTGGGAAAGCTCACGGAGCCGGCCGTAGTATCTCTCGGCAAACAGATCGCCGATCGTTCGCCGGTAGTCCCACAGGAATCGATTCGAGGTTTCCCGGCTGTCGATGATCCTGCCGGCCAGTACCGGCAGGTAGGGCAGCATGTCGTAGCCGCGGCGGGCCCGAAACTCCTCGCGGAATCCTGGCGTCCACGTGGGCTCGCCGGACTCGTAGCTGTCCACGTGGAAGTACTTGAGCGTCTTGCCCAGGTACTCGCCCGCATCGGCGGCCAACTTCTCGCCGGTATGTGCGAAGTGCATGTCCATGGCGTCGGCGCTGAAGAAATCGATCTCGTAGCCCTGGGCCCCGGGGCTGGTGCACTTGGTCTTAGACCCCAGCAGGGTGTAACCGAGCCGGAGGATTATCCAGTTGCCCTTGGGCGCTTTCCAGACGAGTTTGCCTTCCTTGTCCATCCTGCCCGACAGGTCGAGGACCTCAGCGCCGTTGCAGTCCTGCTCTCCCGGGACGGCAGGGTACTCGTCATACTGTGCTCCTGCTGGCTGCCCTCGCAGTTCCCGATTGGCCGATTTCAATTCCCAGTTCTTGATGCCCGGCCGGGGAGCTTCCTTGCCTCCGACAGATTTGTTTGGATTGGGTCGCCCGGTCCGGAGTGCAAGCACGGCTATGTCGCGGTAGTAACCATCCGTCACCGCAGGCTGAGGCAGGGACAGGGTCACGTCATTCGGCCCTTTCGCCGTCGCCTCAGCGTACACGAGTTTCTTGGCGGCATATTCCGGCATGACCCATGTGCCGCCTGCGTTCCAGCCGCTGCACAGGTTCACCCCGACCTCGATCCCCAGGCGGTGAGCTTCGCGGATCGCGTGCCTGAAGAGGTCTCGCCAGGCGTCGCTCATGAACACCGGGCCGACCGGCGAGCCCTTGCCCTCGCCCGCATCGAACAGGAGCACGCCCCCGATGCCCTGACGCTTCATCTCCTCCAGGTCCTTGGTGATGCCTTCCTTCGTGGCGTAGCTGTCGAGCCACCACCAGTAGGTCCAGCATCTGGCGGATTTCGGCGGGTCGCGAAACCCGCTGGCCAACTCGGCCGGGCCGGGTGTCACCGCCACGTGCAATTGCAGCAGGAACAGCAGACTGATGACCATAAATCTCTCCTGAGCGGATGTGTGACGTAGCATGGGCATCTTGCCCATGTGTCGCAGGGCCATCCTGGCCCTGCAAGTCATTCTTCTGCCACAGGCGAGACGCCCACGTAACTCAAGGGCAAGATGCCCGTGCTACGGCGAACCGACCTCTCACACCATCCGAGTGCCGCGATTTTCGTCAGAGCGGATTCGTACGATAGTCCCAGTATAGAAAGTCTCCACTGCTTGTCACCAGCCGGTGTGCAGGAAGAACGAAATTGTTCACACGAGGCTTGACGCGTGGGGGACCGGCCAGCAAGATACTTCCGTCGGCTGAAGTGATTGACGAAACGGGAGGTCAGAGCAATGGACAGGTACGGCATAGGCGTCTTTGGCATCGGCTGGGTCGCGGGAGAGCACATCAGGGCTTACATGCACAATCCGCACATGAAGGTTGTGGCATTGGCCTCCCGGCGAAGACAATCTGCTCAGGCCGCCAAAGAGAAACTCTGCGTCGACTGTGACATCGCGAACACGTTCGACGAGCTTCTTGAACGGGATGACATCCACGTGATCGATATTTGCTCGCCTAATATCCTGCATGCTGAAGAGGCCGTCAGTGCCGCGAAGGCGGGCAAGCACGTGGTCATCGAGAAGCCGATCGCCATGAATCTCAAGGAGCTCAAGGCGATTCGCGACGCCGTCGTCAAGGCCAAGGTGAAATCGCAGGTTGGCTTTGTAGCCCGATGGAATCCGCACGTGCAATCGATTCGCGGCATGATCGACAAGGGCGGCCTGGGCGAGATCTACTACACGGAGGTTGACTACTACCACGAGATCGGCCCCTGGTGGAGCGGCTGGCAGTGGGGGGCCGCCACGAAGGCGGGCGGACCGAGCGCGAGCCTGGTGGCCGGCTGTCACGCGGTCGATCTGCTCTATCATCTTGGCGGCGAGGTGGAGGAGGTCTTCGCCTATGGCACGTTCGGCCACCGCAGAGATTACGAGTATGAGCCGACCTATGCCGCCGTGGTCAAGTTCAAGAACGGCAAGATCGGCAAGACCGGCTGCAGCTTCGAGAACGAGTGTCCCTACGCCATGAACATCATCCTCCACGGCAGCAAAGGCTCCGTGCTCAATGAGAAGTTTTATACGAAGAGCTGGTTCCCGGGTCAGCACGGCTGGCAGCACTTCACCACCACGTTCCTCGACAGCGGCGACGTCGCGCATCATCCGTTCCAGGGGATGATGGACGACCTGGCAACCGCCTTGCTGGAGGATAAGGAAGCGACGGCCAATATCCACGAGGCGTACAAGTCGCACGAAATCTGCCTGACGATTGACCGCTCCATCCAGACCGGGCAAGTGGTGAAGCTGCCGCTGACGCAGTGATGTAAGGAGGTACGATCATGGCGAAGCTGGCGATCGAGGGCGGGCCGAAGGCGGTGACCAATAAGCTGGCCCGGTGGCCGCAGTTTGACGAGAACGCGATCAAGGCGGTCGAGCAGGTCCTGCGATCCGGGAAGGTCAACTACTGGACCGGACCGAAGGGGATGGAGTTCGAGAAGAAGTTTGCCGCATGGCAGGGGAGCAAGTTCGCGATCAGCACCTCCTCGGGCACCTCGGCGCTTCACGCCGCACTCAGTGCGCTGGGGATCGGGCCGGGCGACGAGGTGATCGTGCCCAGCTACACGTTCATCGCGAGCAGCTTCTCGATCGTGCAGGCCGGCGCCATCCCCCGCTTCGCCGACGTGAATATCGAGGACCATTGCATCAGCGTGGCCTCGGCGGCGAAGCTGGTCAACAAGCGCACGAAGGCGATCATGCCCGTGCACCTGTACGGCAACGTGTGCGAGATGGACCCGATCCTGGAGTTCGCCCGGCGGCACAAGCTCTACGTGATCGAGGACAACGCGGAGGCCTTCGGCGGCGTCTACAAGGGCCGCAAGACCGGCACGCTCGGCCACATCGCCGCATGTAGCTTCTGCCAGAACAAAACTTTCACCACCGGCGGCGAAGGCGGCATGGTGACCACGGACGACGAGGATCTGGCCTGGAACGCCCGCAGCTTCCGCGACCACGGCTACGATGTCAAGGAGCGCCTGCACCTGCTGGAGCTGGAGCAGAAACTCCCTTACATCCACAACATGGTCGGGTGGAACTATCGCATGACAGAGATGCAGTCGGTGATCGGTCTGGCGGAGATGGAGCGGCTCGATACCTGGAACCTGCCCACGCGGCGGCGCAACGCGCACATCATCATGGACGCCGTCCGCGAGCTGCCTCAGGTCAAGTACCTGCCCATTGACACGCCGGACAGGCAAAACGGCTGGTATGTCATGGCGTTCTCCCTCGACATCGAGAACATGAAGTGTGACATCAATCAGTTTGTCGCGGCCGCCGGTGCCGATGGCGTGCCGTGCTGGCGGGTCTTCTGGCCGCAATGTCATACGGAGCGGGCCTACGCCGAGCATAGGGCCTTCGGACGCAGCGGCTTCCCGTTCACGTCGAAGGAGTACACCGATCCCGCCAGCGTCGACTACAGCAAGGCCCGGGTGCCCAACGCGACCTGGCATCAGAGCCATACCTTCACGTGCTTCGCGTTCCCAACCTTCACCGAGGACGATTGCCGGCAGATCGGGGCGGCCCTGGCCAAGGTGATCCGGGCCTACGGGAAAGGAAGGTAAGAAGGTGAGAAGGTGTGAAGGTAAGACATGTGCTCCTACCTTCTTACGTTCCTACCTTCTTACCTTCACTGATTCTGGGCCCTCCAATCAAGGGGACTACACATGCGGAAGGTCAGGTACGCGATCATCGGCTTCGGCGGCATCGCGGAGAATCGCATCGCCAAGGAGGGTTTCGGTCTGGACCGGAGCCGGTTTGCAGGGCACCCGCAGGCTGAGCTTGTTGGCGCGACGGACCGAAGTGCCGCTCGGCGCGATGCGGCGTCACGCCTGGGCCTGCAATGGTACGAGTCGACAGATGCCGTCTTGAGTGATGCGCGGATAGAGGCGGTGTTCATCGCCACGAACAATCTGTCCCATGCGCCGCTGGCGGAGAAAGCTATTCAGGCCGGCAAGCACTGCCTGATCGAAAAGCCGATCACGACTACGTTGGACGACGCCGTGGGATTGCAGCGATCCGCCCGCGAGCGGGGCGTGAGCCTGGCGGTGGACCACATGATGGTGGAGAATGCATACAACCGGCGGGCGAGGGAGTTGGTCGGCCGAGGCGCCGTCGGCCAGATCAACGATATCTCGCTCCACATGGAATTCTGTTACGGGTCGGTTCCAGGCGAGGCGGCAAGCTGGCGCTGCGCTGATCCGAAGGAGCGGGGCGGCCCGATCGGCGACGTGGGCAGCCACTGCCTCTACATGGCGGAATTCCTGCTCGACAGCGAGGTCGCGTCGCTGGCCTGCGTATACGCGCCCCGGACGTTGGACATCGCCGTGGAGAATGGGGCGCTCGTGCAATTTCGCCTGCGCAGCGGCATCCAGGGCACGGCCCGCGTCGCGTTCAATCAACCTCGGGGCGGGCTCGGGGGCACGTTGAGCAATCTGGGCTATGAGATCTATGGCACGCGGGGCGTGATCCGGGGGTACGGCACGTTGTTCCAGTTGTCGGGCCACGCCGGCGAGCCGGTGGAGGTCCGATTAGAGCTGGATGATTTCAGTCGGACGGAGAAGATCAGGATCGACCCGGTGCAGAATATCTACCAGGCGGTGATCGCAAAGCACGCCCAGTCCATCATCAATGGCGCGCCGCTGGATGCCGGCGACGCCTTGCACAACCTCCAACTCGTGCTCGGCTGCTACGATTCCGCCGACCATCACGGACGAACGATCAACTTTTGAGCCGGGCTTACGATCCGGCGAAAGAGAGGAACGATCATGAAAGCACGTCTACTCGTTGGGCCGGTTCTGGCCGTGGTTGCGGGTTGGGGACTCTGCGGGTGTGCCTCGCAGGCTGTTCGGGAGGAACCGGCGGCCAAAGTGTTGCGCGTTCGGCCGACGGAGGATTTCACCGTGACCGGCAGGGGCGATGCATCCGCGTGGACGAAAGTCGCTTGGGAGCCGCTGCACCTGCGCGATGCCGGCGGGAATCCATACGCAACTCGCGTCAAGGTGCTCTATTCGAAGACCGGACTGTACGTGCTCATGGAGGCCGCGGACCGCAAGATCACCGCCACGATGAACGATGATTTCCTCGACCTGTGGAATGAGGACGTGTTCGAGTTCTTCCTGTGGCCCGACGAGCGGTATACGGTGTATTTCGAGTACGAGATTTCGCCGCTGGATTTCGAGCTGCCGATCCTCATCCCGAATTTCGGAGGCAAGTTCCTCGGTTGGCGGCCGTGGCATTATGAGGGAGCGAGGAAGACGCAGAAGGCCACGACCGTGACAGGAGGCGTCAAGCAGTCCGGTGCCGCTATCACGGGCTGGACGGCCGAGATTTTCCTCCCCTACGATCTGCTGCGGCCTCTGCAGAACGTGCCGCCGCAATCCGGCACACGCTGGCGCGCCAATTTCTATCGCATGGACTATGACAACGCCAAGAAGACAAGCTGGGACTGGGCCCGCGTCGGGTCGGGATTTCACGAGTTCGAGAAATTCGGCACCCTTATCTTCGAGTAGAACCTATTTCTGCGAGGGGGCGTTTTTGACGCAGCGAAACCCGTAGATGTCGTAGCCGAAACAGACGTCCACGTAGCCGGGGGCCTCATTGTAGCGGTACCCGGATCGGCAGTTGTCGCCGCTGAACTTCCAGGCGCCGCCGCGGACCACTTTGTTCTCGCCCTCCTTCGGACCTCTCGGGTCTTCCCGCGGCGACTCCTGGTAGTAGTCCACTTTGTAAAAATCGTTGCACCATTGCCACACGTTGCCGGTCATGTCGTACAAGCCCCAGGGATTGGGCCGCTTCTGCCCGACCGGCTGAGGATGCCCGCCGGAGTTCTTGTCGAACCACGCGTAGTCGCCTAGCTTTGAGGCGTCATTCGCGAAGAAGTACGCTGTCTGCGTGCCGGCCCGGCAGGCGTACTCCCATTCCGCCTCCGTGGGCAGACGGTACCCGTTGGCGTCGAAATTGCATTGCCAGGTTTCCAGATCGTAGCAGGGCTGAAGCCCTTCCATGCGGGACCTCGCGTTGCAGAACTTCACGGCATCGGACCAGCGCACCTGCTCGACGGGGTTATTGCTGCCCTTCCATCGGGACGGATTATCGCCCATGAGCTTTTGGTATTGCTCTTGAGTCACCAGGTGCTTATCCACATAGAATGGGCTCACGGCAACCTCATGGGGCGGCGCATCCACCTCATCCTTGTCGCCCATCGTGAACCGGCCCCCAGAGATCAGGATCATTTCCATCTTGGATTCGGTTGCCGTGTCCCCCGGCGATCTTGCTGTTGTTTTAGAGCCGCTATCTGGCGCCTTGCCTTTACAGCCTTGGAGCAGGGCCGGAGCGGCAAGGAAGACAAATGCAGTAATGACAAAGCGTTTCATAATTCGCTATTCCCGATCGATACGGCAGGGGCGGGTTTCAAACCCGCCCATACATTCAATAATTCGGCCAGATCTCGTAGCCGTCGGCGTTTCGAAGGCACAGCCTGCAGCGCCTCCGGACTTCCTCCGCCACCTCCACGGCCTTGGGTTCAGTCACGCAGCCGTAGCCCACCTCCTGATACAGCTTTCGGACGGTCACGTGGTATTGGCCGAGCAGGCCGTCCTGGGCGCCGCCCATCGCCCGCCATTTCTCGCCGAGGTCCTTGTACGTGGGCAGGTTTTGCGGGTCTTTCTTGGTCGTCAGGGCTTTCGTCTTGCGGGCCAGCTCAGCCGCGTAGTCCAGGGACTTGATGTTCTCCTTCTGTGTGGCGTATTCCTGCGGGATCTGCCGGACGATCTGCTCGAGGCTGTCGAGATACGGCTTCAACTCGCCAGAGGAACTGCCGGTCGCCTGCAGGAACTTGATCATGTCGTCGGCGAATGCCCGGTACTCATCGATCCTCGCCACGTGCCGTGTGACGAAGTAAACCATGTCGTCCACGGCCCCGTCAACGTACTCGGCCCTTTCGACCTCCTGGCCCGCGTCGCAGACCGCCTGTATCGCTTCTGTGCATCCGCAGGTGCATGCGCGACGGACCCCTTCGCCCGCCCTTCGGTGATGCGTGCGCAGCTTGCGGCCGGCGGGGTCGAGAATCGTGTCGCTCACTTGTCTGCCCAGCGTCGCTTTCATCATGTCCACCGGCGTCAGGACCGACGCGGGAGTCCCTTTTCCTTCCACAAAGTAAACAACCGATTCGCCCTTAGGGGAGACCTTCTTGCTCAGATGATAAACCGTGCTGTCCCCATCGAACCAGACGGGGTAGACGTACATGCCCGCGGCAGCCCGCCAGATCTGGCCCTTGAATTGCCGGAAGCCGAAGGAGGCTTTCACGCCGCCCTCGTCCAACTGGGTCGTCCATTCCGCCGGGAACGGCCTCTTCCACTGAATGGTCACGTCCTTTTCCAGGTACGAGGACTTCAACTCTTCCCGGTGCCAGATGCCGGGCGCTTCGAGGAGGGCGAGGTAGAGGCTCTGGCCGTCTGTGTCGAAGTCGATGGATTCGATCGGGCGCGTCCCTTGCCCGTCGTTGCCCAAATTCAGCTTCATCTGCTGCTTGCCTTTGGGCCAGGTCATGGTCAGCATGCGGTTCTCGCCCTGGAGCAGCCCCAGAAAGATATTCTCGGCCGGGATGTGGAGCGCATTTGCCGAGGTGAATTGTGCGGGGGCCATGATGAGGTCATCGCCGATGAAGCTGGGCGCCACGCCGTACGCGATAGAGCCTGCCAGGCTGATCCCCTTCATATTCTCCGCAGGTCGGATCTCGACGATCGGAGTCTTGTCGAATGCGAAGACAGCCGACAGTTCCTGTCCCGCACCAGTGGAGAATGAGAGGTTAAGAGCCACCTCGTCGCCCGCGTTCCGCAGAACCTCGCAACGACTGATACGCGCCGGCTGGGTTCTTGTCTGGAGCGGGATGATCTCGATGACCTTTTTGGCCGCATCGGCTTTGGAGTAGAGGACCACTCGCCCTTTGCCCGACCAGAATACGGCGGTGACGCAGCCGTTCTCCACCGCCGCGTCGCCCTTGAAAGTATACTCCCGGCCGTAATACCCTGGGTCCGATGATGCTTTGGGCGGATCAGCTTCGAGCGTGAGAAGATCACCGGGCACCGCTTTCCATGTGCCGCGATTTGCTGTATCGACTGCCTCGCCAAAAGGCGCGCCAGTATCCCAGAGCTTGGGCGCCGACTGCGTTCCCGCCGGCAAAGGCGATTCTCCTGCCTGGACCGATGCCATTCCTGAAATGCCGGCGAGCAGAGCCGCCAGCAGTGCATACTTCGTGAATCGCGATTCTAGGTGTGACCTCATGGCCAGTATTGCCTCCAAAGTGCCATCAACGCTCCGGACACAGGAGGCTCCCCTTCGGTATCCCGCACGATGCGGAAACCCCGACGGCAGAGCAACGCTGTCAAATGGTAGCAGAAAACCCCCGCCATCGCCACGACTGACGAGCTTTTTCTTTGGGAGAGCCCTCTGCGTATGGCTGTCTCTCGTGTCGCCTGGTAGGGCGAGCGTCCTCGCTCGCCCAAGAGGGTCGTGCGGGGATGCACGACCTACGGAAGACGCCCGACGCGCCGCGCGTCTAATAGGGCCTCGCACCTCACGAAACGCAGTCTCACATAGTTCCTTGGCCTACTTCGGCTGCGCGGGCGGTTGGAGGAACCCTTGGTACCGCAGCCAGTTGGCGCAGGCCTGCGTCCAGGTGGAGCAGGGATGGTCGCTCGGGCGGACGCCGAAGTCGTGTGCGGCGGTGGCATAGACGTGCAGCTCCGCCGGGACGCCGGCTTTTCGCAGCGCGAGGTACATCAGCACGCTGTGCTCGGGCGGGCTGATGATGTCAGCCCCGCCGTGCGCGAGGAAGACCGGGGGCGTACCGGCCGGGATGTGCAGGCCGGGAGCGATCTCGTCCTTGTCCTTAGCCTTCAGGTAGCCCGAATAGACCCCGATGGCGAAGTCGGGCCGGCAACTGACCTTATCCACGTCGTCGATGGGTTTGTAGGTCCGCTGTTCGAAGCTCGTCGCGGTGGCAATCGCCAAGTGGCCGCCGGCGGAGAAACCCACGATCCCGATCTGCTGCGGCCGGATGCCCCAGTCGCCAGCTCTGCTCCGCACCAGGCTGACGGCCCGCTGCGCGTCCTGGAGCGGGCGCCGGGCCGGCTCGCCCTTGATCTCGTCGGGCCGTCGCGGGACGCGGTACTTGAGGATGATACCGGTGGCGCCAATCGAGTTCAGCCATGCGGCCACTTCCTCGCCCTCTAACTGCCAGTAGAGGTCCCAATAGCCGCCCCCGGGACAGATCAGCACCGCGGTCCCGGTGTCCTTGTCCTTTGGCGGCCGGTAGATCGTCAGTGTTGGCTTGGTGACATTGGTGATCAGCCGGGATTGCTCGGTGATCTCAACCTGCTTGTGGTCCAGCTTCGGCGACATGCGAACCATCTCCTCGCCAATGTCGCCGCTCTCCTCCGGAGCCGTCCCCGGCCAAATCTCCACGACGGTCGGCTTGTCCAGCGCACCCACCGGCTTATCCGCCCCCACTGCCGCCCCAGTCCCCCACATTCCCACAACCAGCGAGACCATCAATCCAAATCGCATAACCACATGATCCTCCTTTTCTCGGTTGCTCATGTTAGGGGGGCAAACTTGATCCCCTTGCGGTTCAGTTTCTTCAACTCTTCCCTGGTGACACAACCGATGAGGCAATCCTGCCCCCCGAGTTCGTAGCAGACGTAGATCTTAGATGAGTCCGACTGGGCCAGAAGCTCCACGAACCGGCTAAAGACCGTGGGATCGACCCAATCGTCTTGCACCTCGCATTGAATCTTGATGTCTTTGCCCCCACAGGAAAAGGAAAGCCAAGCCTCCTTATTCTCGACGTCCACATAATCCCGGATGTTCTCGAGGTGCAGAGAACCCTGTGTCATTTCGGCCATGCGTTCGGCGATCCTTTTGTAGTCGCCGTGATCCTCGATACACTCCGTGTCGAAATGCCATAAGTTGGTACAATGGCTTCGGTACGGCTCCTGTTCTTCGGTCATGCCTAGTCCAACCAGGACCAAATCGTAGCCTGGCTTCTCGTAATCAGCCCGGCTCCACGATTTGAGGAGGTCACCGCAAGTGAATGGCTTGGCCAACCTGAGGCCACAATTGGCAAGAACCTCAAGCTTTTGTTCGAGAGTCGCCACCAAATCCCCTGTGCCGGGATAGGACCGGCGATGAGACGTTCTTTGGACCAACAGAATGACCGCACCAACAATCACCCCAACAAGAACTGGTATCAATACTTTCATCATCGCCTTTCCTTTCGATTCAACGTGCCATGCCGACGGAGAGGGTGTGCACGCCACACGCTACAAATGCAGCCAGGATGCGGCGTTCTGGCTGCGGATTTTGTCTTTGTCTGAGTCGGTTGCGTCCAGGACTTCGAGCTTCACCAGGGCGGGGTCGGGGTAGTTGAAGGGCATGCCGGTGCCGAACAGGATGCGGCCGGCGCTGAGATTCGTGATGAGCTGGCCAATTTCGTTGGCCAGGACGGCGCTCAGACGGGACAGCTCAATAGCGTAATTGGTTGGCAGGCCGTTATCCTTTCGACCGAGCGGGCTTCCTGTGTAGCCGAGGCCGTTCAACAGGAGGAAACGCGCTTTCGGGTGGGCTCTCACCAGCTCGACGATCTCTTCCAGCGGGATGTCGGGGATGTTCAGCAGCCAGCTTCGCTCGCGGTTGTCCTCCACACGGATGGGGATGGAGATGACCATGCCCTGCTCCGTCGCGGCAGTCACTAACTCCCGGCAGGACGGGCTGGAGAGGCTGTAGTTGTGCCATTTGGGGTAGAGGCGCAGGCCCGCCACGCCGAACTCCTCGCGGCAGATCTTCAAATCGTCCTGCCAGCCGGCGTAGAACGGATTGATGACGGCGAACGGAATCAGGCGGTCGCGATGACTTTTGACATCCTCCGCCAATTCCTCATTACCCGCCTGCGCATTGCGGTAAGTGATCGCAGCGGCGCTGGAGACGACCGCCTTGTCGATCTTCCTGGAGTCCATTAACGTCAGCAGCGATGCGGCCGTGTTGTGCCGCAGCCGGCGAAACGCAAAATGGCCGAGATAGGCATTCACATCGATGATCATGCTTTTCGCCTCCCCAGGAGTCTCATCATATTCCCGCCCAGGATTTTCTCCTTGTCCTGCGCGTTCAGGTCCGCCCCGCGAATCTTGCCGACGCCCGCCGTCATGGACGAGTCGCAGCCGAACACGAGTCTATCTACGCCGACGACGGCCGCCGCCATGTCCACCGAATCGGCGTCCGTGACGCTGCCGCTGGTGTCGAGCATGAGGTTCGGCGCGTGGCGTGCGGCCTTGATCGTCCACTCCCAGTCGCCGCCGCCGGAGATGTGGGCACAGATGAGCATGGCCTCCGGGTAGCGGCGGGCCAGCTCCGCCAAGTGCCCGCTGTCGGTGAGCCGTGGCTGGTCCTCCACGAAGTAGTGGGAGTGACTCGCGTGGTGGAGGATCGGCACGCCCATCTCGATTGCCAGCTCCACGACGGGAAAGACCACTGGCTCCGTGCAAGTGTACTCGTTGTAGAGCTTGATGCCGACGAAGCCGTGATCTCCCACATAGCGGCGGATTTCCTCCAGTGACTCCCGGCCGTAGCCGGGATTGACGTAGCAGTAGCCGAGCACCCGCCCGGGGAACCGCCGCACTCCCTCGGCCGTCCACTGATTGCATTCCCGAAAGCCTTCAAGGGTCGCCGGCCAGTGCGGCGTGAGGGTCGAGCAGCACAGTTGGTCAATTCCCAGCTTGTCCGCTGCCTCAATGAGCTTGCGGTCGTCCGCCTCCCAATTCGTGCGGCTGTGATGCGTCAGGTGCGCGTGACAATCGATGACCTTACTTTTCACCCGCGGCCCATTCGGCGCGCCGGGTGCAGCCTGCTCGCTAGCCGCACTGCGCACCGACGACATCGCCGCCGCTCCCATTGCCACAGCCGCCGAGCCTTTCAGCAGCGTTCGCCGCGATACGTGTGCCGTACGTTCGGATGAATTTGATATCATCTGCAGGATGGGCATCTGTTTTCGTCTCCTTTCCACAGTCTACACGTGGGTTAAGAACCCACCCTACGATTCTCAGTCAACGTGCGGCGCCGCTGGTCCTCGCCAGATGCTGCCGCCGAAGGTGGTGACGTAGATCAGACTGTCGTCGGACGGGTCGAACGTCACTCGCTGGATATTGGAGAAGGGCAGGTCGTCGAACGGCTGCCAGGAGCGGCCGTTGTCCTGTGAGAGCCACAGGCCCGCGCCGGGGGCGCCCTCGGTGAGCGTCATGTAGATCCAACCTTCGTGCTTCGGGTGGAAGTACCCGCCGAAGGTTTGCGGGCCTTGTCGTCCGATGCGTTCCCAGGTCTTGCCGCCGTCCTCCGTGCGGTACAGGCCGCCGGACTGATCGCCGCCGCCCGCGTCGCACATGCCCACCAGGATGATGTTGCTGTTTTGCGGATGGACCGCGAAATCCTTGGGGTACAGGAAGGGGCGCGAGGCGTTGACCTTCTCCCAGCTTTCCGCGCCGTCCCTGGACCGGTACAGGCCGACGCCTTCAGGCGCCAGCGGCTTGCCGCGGGCCGGCCGCATCGCGCAGATCATCGCGAACAGCGTCCCATCCTTGTGCAGGATCACGCGGGAGACACGCATGTTCAGCGGATCGCCAAGGCCGCTCTTCTTCAGTGTCCACGTCTTGCCGTCGTCGGTGGACTTGTATACGCCTTCCAGGAAGACGCCGGCGTACAGGGTCCGCGCGTTCTTGGGGCTTTTCGGATCGAGCACGATTCCCGTTGCTGGTCGAAGCGGCAGGCCCTGGGCCTCGGACTTCCACGAGGCGCCGAAATCGCGTGAGATGCACACGCCGCCCGGGCCGTTGTGGCCGTGACGCTCGGAGATGATATTGTCGTTCGGAATGTCGTGCACGTCGGAGAAGGCGCCCCACATCTTGCCCGGCGTCTGGGGATCGAACGCCATCTCGTAGCAGGTATTCCGCCACGGGGCCCAGGAATTCTTGTCCCACCAGATCCACGTCTTGCTGGCGTCGACGGACCTGGCGAAACCGATGTCCGTATACGCGATGTAATGACGGTTTGCCTGGAGGGGATCGATGTAGTAGTTCCATGTCGTGGTGACGACCAGGCCCGTGCAGACCCATGCGGAGCCCGGCTTCGGCGTCTGGCCGGGGGCCGGGCAGGTATCGCCGGTGAACCACGTGCCGCCGCCATTGTGCGTGATGTAGGATTGGCTGTATACGAGGATCAGCCGGCCCGGATCGCTGTTGCAGATGGCAGCTCCGAAGGGCGTGTCGCCTCCCTTGAATGACTGTCCCGTCGATGCGGTGACATAGTCTGGAGCGACGTTGTATTGTGCGAATCGCGGGTCCTGGTAGAACGTGGCTCGCCAATTGTCGCCGCCGTCATCGCTGCGGTACACCGTCTCATGGTAGGGGGGATGGAAGCCGGTGCTCGTGTTCAGGGCATAGACAGTCAGCGGCGCGGCGTCGGTCGTCAGAACCTGCCGGTACTGAGCGATAGGGCCGTAGGACCACTGGTCCTTCTTGCCGATACTCGTGTTGGTGCCGGCGCCCATGGCGGACTGCCAGGTCTGGTCGCGATCGCGGGAACGATAAATGCCGCCTTTGAAAACCCCGTTCTCATCCTTGCTCGGCACGGTGCAGTAAAGCATTGTGACGCCTGTCTTCGGATCGGACCCGCCACTGAATCCCTGAATCTCTTTCCACGGCAGTCCGTCGGTCTCTTCCGCCCAGGTCTTTCCGCCGTCGTCAGACCGCCAGATGCCTTTGTCGGTGGCGGCGAACATGATGCGCCCGGAGTCTGCGCGGTCGAAATGGAATCCGATCGCCTTGCCCTGCGGACCTTCGCAGGCGATCCATGTCGCACCCGTATCTCGCGACAACCAGCATCGGTCATTGCGCGTGCCCGCAAGCATGACGTTCGCGTCGGAGGGATTGATCGCGATCTCGCCGCTGAGCGATTCCTTGAGATTGCCGATAGCCTCAAAGGTCCGGCCCTTATCGTGGCTGATTCGCAACCGGCCGCCGGAGGAGGCGTAGATCACGTTGGCGTCGGAGGGATGAAAGGCCGGCCGGCATTGCGTATCGGTTCGCAGTTGGGCGTGATGGATCATGCGCCAGTTGTGCCCGCCATCCTCGGAGAGATACGCCGCGCTCATGTCGCAGTTGATCATCATCAGATTCGGGTCGGCCGGCGAGATCGCCGGGGAGAACATGCCGCCTCCGCCCGACAAGCCCAGAGGCTCCCAATTGCGGATTTGAGATTTCAAATCTGAAATTTGAGATTTCAAATTTCGGGTCTGAGATTGACACCATCCGGAATAGGTCAGCACCAGCGACGATGCCGCCAGCACAAGGCATTTCAACGGTGCGAGGAATCCGCAGGCTCTCATATGTACTCCCGCATGATCCGCAGGTACTCGCGGCACGTATCCCGTATGTCGGGGTCGCCGGGATGGCCGTCCTGCTCGATGGAGGCGAAGCCGCTGAAGCCGACGTGCTTGAGGGCTGTGACGATGGCCTGGATATCCATCACGCCCCGGCCAAAGGCCGGGAACTGCCGCATCACGCCGTCGATGTCGCGCATGTGCACGTTCATCAGGTGCTTGCCAACCTTGTGGATTGCGACCGGCGGATATTCTCGCTGCAGCAGGGTCCAGCCCACGTCGATGTTGTAGCCCAGATCGTCGTCGCGAATCTGGTCCCACAGGCGCAGGAACGACGCGGCGTCCGGCACGAGACAATGCGTATGCTGCTCGATGGAGAACTTCAGGCCGTGCGCCTTGGCCCGAGCCAGGCATGCCTTGGTGGTCTCCACATAGGCGTTCCACACTCGGTCCCAATCGAATCCCCCGGCGATGTCGATGTGGTATTTCTCGCCCGGCTTGGGATTCTCGATCTCGTAGTAGCGGGGCAGATACTCCGTCGGCCCTTTCAGCTCGCGGGCCCAGGGCGCCACGATATTGACCATGGGCGCCCCCAGCTTCTTGCCGATTCGGCAAGTCGCCTCGAAATAGTTCAAAGCCTGCTCGCGGGCCGCCGGTTCCGTGCTCGACAGGTCCTCGACCACCGGCTGGAACGCGACGAACTGCGAGACACGCAGCTTGTTTCGTTCCAGTTTCTGGTTGAGGCGGTCGATCCGGGCGTCGGTCCAGAAGTCCTTGAGGTCTCTGCGTGCTGTCACGATCAACTCGACGCCGTCAAAGCCCAACTGGCCGATGATATCGAGGGCCGGCTCAGGGTCTGCGGCGGGGCCCAGACCGTGGAAACACCAGCTCAGGCAGCCGACTTTAGGCTTGCCTTGTGCCGGCGAGGCGGGCTGCGCTGCTGACGTTGACAGCGGCAGGGCAGAGGCCGCCAGTGCGGCAGTTTGCAGGAATTCGCGACGGTTCATCATGGCATCATACCTCCAATTATGCGCAACTCTATGGATACTGCGTCTCAGTTCTGACGGTTGTCGCCAGAGGCTTATTGCTTACGGTTCCGCCGAGCGGCCCGGCGGGATTGAATCGCACCTGCCATCGGCCGGCAATATCGACGCCCGCCGGTGCTACGAATGACACCTCGTCCCGCTGGCGGACCCGCTCATCGGCGATCTCAAAGACGTGCAGGAAAAGGGTGCGGGTCCCGCCGTTCGGGTCACCTACCTCGATTCGCCAGGGGCAGATCGGCGGCTTCGTCCGGCCTTCGGTCATGTGGTTGTACTGCGCTGTCGGTTCAAGTGGATGGCCCCAAGCCTCCTGGCCCGGACCGCCTCGAATCACAATCTCGGCCTTTTTCGGCAGCAGGGTGTGCAGGAACGTTCGAGACCGGCCATGTGACAAGACCTCCTTATCGCCGTCGGCCTCGGGCATGCTGAGCCATGTCAGGTAATCACCCTGTCGCTGCGGCTCGGCCGGGACGTGCAGGAAGAAGTGACGCCGGAAGTCGGGGCGGGTCGCTTCGGCGCGGTCAAATACGATGAAGAACTCGTGTTCGCCTCGCAGGTATAGGAACTGTCGCGTCACTTCGCGGGCTTTGCTGTTGCTGTAGCCTTGGGTGATGTCCACGGCGGCGTACGTGTAATCCTTCGTATGCTCAAAAGCGACAATGCGGCCGCGTTCGCGAGGAAATGGGCCGCCTTCGTAGACGTGCCGCAGCATGCCGCCGTCGTTCTCATTGCCTTTGTCGCGCCGGAATTTCTCGTTGGGATCGAAGATCGTGACGATGTTGTAGATCAGCGAGCCGCCGGCATAGTAATCCGTGTCGTTGTGGCCCTGTCCGCCCTGGCGCGAGACCAGCGAGCCTCGCTTGCAGATCAGGAAATGGCCCTCATCATCGCGCGAGTGGCCGGCGAATTGCGGGCCACAACCGAAGAAGGCCCAGGTCGCGTTGGGGTCGTTCCAGGCGCTTCGCATGTACACGTGCCCCGCGCCGGGAAACAGATAGGCCAGCGGCAGACTGTCCGGCGGCGTCGCCTGGATCGAGGGATCGTAGCACGCGACGCGCTGCCACCGCTCGCGCAGCCATGACGTGCCCCGGTCCGCGAACCATTGCGATAACCCATCGCGGAGCATCGGCGCCGCGCGCGCAAACGCGGCCGGGCGCGATCCGTCGCCGTCGTCGATCCACGCCGTGCGCTCGTTGTGGGGCATCATCGTGTACGCCACCCATCGCGGCGATTCCACCGGGTAGCCCCAGGGCTTCAACTGCTTGAACAGGTCGATGCCTGTCGCCGTGCGCCACGCATGGAAGGCGTATGGGATGACCGTCACCGGCCCGTAGTCGCCGTGGCCGTAGGATTCCGACCAGACGCCGCCCATCCGGTCGAACGCCGGGATGCACTCGGCCGGCACCCGCTGATTCCAGGAATCGAGAAAGCTTCTGGCATCCGCATCATACGCCGTGCCTGCGCCGTGAATTGCCAGCGCGATCAAGAGCTTTTGCGTGATCGAGTCGCGGCTGTTGCCGATGTTCAGGTGGATCGGACCCCACGTCTGGTTGTATTCCCAGTGGCCCCACTTGAGCAAGATTTCCGGCTTGTCCGTGAAGAATCGCAGCCAGGAGCCGAGGGCATCGCCGAACTGCACGCGCTGCTGCGGCGTCAACGCATCATAGATCCAGTCGTAGGCAATGGCGTGGTAGCCGAAGTGGCTGCCCTGGCGGTTTGAGATGAGACTGCCGTCGCCCCATTGTTTGATGATTACATCGGCGTACGGGCGGGCATCGCGTCCTCGCTCGCGTTCCACGAGGTAGACGATGCCGCAGTTCATCAGGTCGTCGGGAATCGACCATTGGTTGGTGATGAACTGTATGCCGCCCCTCTGCACGGCGTCGTCCGCGCGTTGCTTGACAATCCGGTAATCGTCGGCGAGCGGCCCCTCGCACCGCTTGGCAAGCTCCCGCACATCTTCGATGAACAGCCGCGGGTGAGCCTGCCTGACCTGATATGTCCCCTGGCCCAAGCAGACGCGGAAGGAAACGACGACGATGAGCACCGCCAGCGATATGACACAGAATTGCCGAGTCATGCTGAATGTCCCTCAACTCACAGTTGCTCAAGATGAAAGATGCTTGCGGAACCACTCGCGGGTCCGCTGCCACATCTCCTGTGACAAGACGTGACTGGCGCCCGGCTCAATGTAGTAGCTGAAGCGATCGGCGGCTCCGGCCTGCTCGTATGTGCGGGAAATGGTCTTGATCCCCTCGCGGACCTCCTGGATAGGGCTGCCGTCGTCCAATTCACCAAAGTTCAGGTGCAGCGCCCTCGGCGCGATCAAGGACGCGATATCTGGCGTGTCGCCGTATTGGAACCAGCCCGGGATGAAGTTCGGGAAGCAATGCAGGATGTGCGTGCGGTGGATGGCGGCGTAGGTGGGCAGGCAGCAGTTGCCGACGAGACAGACCAGTCGCGGCTCCCAGGGGCCGATGAGCCAGGTGTGCGTCGAGCCCATGGAATGGCCGTAGCAGCCGATGCGATCGGCCTTCACCTCCGGCCGCGTGCACAGGTAATCCACCGCCCGGCGCATGTCGAGGATGTTCTTCCACGCCATGCACTTGCCCGCCACCACATAGCGCAGGAACTCGAAACGCTCGAAGTCTCCACCCCGCAGGTCCTTACTCTGGCGCTCCTCGAAGCACAGGGCATCGGGACAAAGCACGACGTAGCCCTCTTTGACCAGTGCGACGCCGGTATGGTGCATCGGATTGCCCGCCAGTCCGGCCGGCTCCGTCTTGCCCAGGTGCCATTCGCCGTTGTGCTGGTGCCAGACTGCGACGGCAGGGGCCAGATGATTCGCATCTATGCCGTCGGGGACCAGCAGCATCGCCGGCACACGGTCGCCCGGCTCCACCTCGTAGGTCACCGATTCGATGCGGTAGCCCTCCTTGGGGATCGTCTCGCGGATCGCCGGTCTCAGCTCGCACGGTTTCGGCCACGGCCCGCCCAGGCACTCCAGCAGTCTCTTTCGCAGCTCTTCCATTCTTGTCACGTTGTTTCCTCCACGGACTACCCCAGTAGGACTTCCCAGACCCACGGCCGCCGCCGCACCAATAACCGATCCGGCCAGAAGATCCCGTCGTGCAATTCTGCCTTCGTCCGATGTCATAGCACACTCATCTTTCCGACCTGAGCTTTCTCAAGACGGCCCAGGCTTGTTCGTGATATTTGAACCGGCGTTCCTTTTCCTTCAGTTCCGGGGTGTGGGCGGCGATTCGGTTGTTCTTCCAGGTGATGCCCAGTTGCTTGTGCAGCAGCTCGTGGTAGATGATGAGGTCAATCACGAACTCCGGCACGGTCTTTCGGTCCAGCACGGCGTTGACCATCACGGTGTCATGGGCGTGCTCGTAGTGGCCGTACTTGCGCACCGCGAAGCTTCGGTTCCAGACGAGATGGGGCCGGCTCATCGTCCCGTTGAAGTATTCGGCATTGACGCGGTCAAAGGATGCGGCCAGGTCATGGTGTACGCCACGCGTCTGCCCCACCATGCCGCCGAGCGACTCGATCTCCGAGGCGATCTTTCGATAAGGCTCGCTGCCCGCGGCGTCGTTCACCGCTTTCCGGTCGCAGCCCTTCTTCTTGAAGGCGATCCGGGCCACGGACTGAAAGAGGCCCTCATCAAAGCAGATTGTCGGCGTCGGCAATTGGACCAGGGCCCACTTGGAATAGCCGCAGATGTGATACATCCCGTGCATCGGACGGAAGTGGACCAGGATCTCGAAGGATGGCTTCGCGGACCAGATTGACGCGGCACGGAAAGCAGGCTCTGCCCTCCGCACGGCGGCACAGTACTGCTGAAAATTCTCCCGCTGCGAGAAATAGGCGAGCCAGCCGCGCATCTCCCTCGCCGGCCCCTTGAGTTGTTCCGGCCGGATGTTCTGCGCCCGAATCTCCTCCTCGATGCTCGCGCTGTCGGACACGATCGTCTCATAGACCTCGTCCAGTTCCGGGCGGTCCACGTATCGGGCCAGTCGGTCCAGGAGATTGTCGAAGTGGCGCTGTAGACCCCGAAACGACACGCTGTCTGGCGGGAAACTGCTCGCCGCAGACGATTCGTCCGTCGCGACGGTGCTGAGGTCCAGACTCTTGAGGAACTGGTAGGCCTTGCGCGAAGGCAGCGGTAAGCTCTGCACTCTGACGTCTTTGTCCCTCGCAAGCTGCTCGATGCCCCCGGTGCACTCGTCGATCTCATTTCGAAGCTGAGCCAGCCGCTGGGCCGACACCGGCCCGGCCAGTTCCTGCCGAACCCGCTTGGCAAACTTCACCAACCCGGAAACAAGAAGTCTTTTCATGGACCCACTGGTACCCAGCACGGACCTTTCTGTCAATGGGAACCGCCCGGCCCACTTGGCAAAAGCACGAACAACGAAACTCGAAAACTACTTGAGAAACTCGAACACCCCCCGGTCCGCACGGTAACTACCGCACTTGACTGCGTCGTTTGAGAATCGAAGACTTCCGTAGCGTCTGCAGAAGATCGGTTTCTCCGTCTCGTCGCGTTGGTATCGCGTTGGTTTGGCATGGTATCTGCAGAGAAAACAATTCCGTACCTTGTGTCCGTCGAGATAGGCTGCTTCAAGTTCTGCTCTGAACCTATCGGGGCTACTTCTAGGTTCGACGATCTCGTGGTATGACCACTTACTCTTATCCGTTTGCTCATATTCAAACCATTTCATCTCCTTGATTACCGCGCTCCCATTCGGATTCAGTATGAATACAGCCACATCCTGTGCGCATTCCGTGTGGAAATCGGCCTTAACCGGCTTTGGGTCAAAATTGAGGACGCTGACCCTTGCGTCGTCATAGAGCTTGCCCGAGCGTATCAAAGACAAGTCCTCCTCTGTCTCGATCTGAATTTCGATGAGCCTGACGCCCGATGATATCTTGTGACGACTAGCGCAATGTGTGACGACTATTTCGACGTACAGTTTCTCCCCTGACTCGGCGAGCAGTAGCAGGTCCGGAACAAGATCGCCATCGGGCCTCTCTAAATATATCTCCTTGAAGAACCGGGTGAGACAGAAGGTACGTGATTGGGGAGGCAGGTCACAAGGTCCCTTGTTAACGCAGTGGTCGCATACCCTCGGGCATTCCAGCATTATCGGGAAGCCATCTGTCCCGTCATGGAGGCACGAGCTGTAGCTGTCGTAGAACAACCGCTTACCCATTTGGTGGAGGTATGTTTCTGTCGAGCAGGCGCCGGAGATGACTTTGTGACGAAAATGACGCTTTCTCACGTTTCCAATGACCGAAACAAGGTCCTGCCCACATGAAATGCACGTGTACTCCCCCCTGTGCTCTCGGTCTACGGTCTCAATGTCAGTGATACGACCGACCGAATCCATCGCATACTTGTACTTGATTGTATTCATGCTGAATTCCGCTGGCTGAATTCCGAGAACACTTGACTCGGTGCTGAGTTGAACATAGTGTCCCAGATGCCAGGTGCATGGGCATATCGTAGCGGAAAGCCGACGGAAAGACAAATGGGAAAATGGGCAGTAGGCAGTCGTCGGTTCTCGGTTGCCGGCGAGAGCCTTGGGAGGTCGCATCTTCCTGCTACCATGCCATTGGTCCAAGACAGAAAATGCCGAAGGTTTAGGGGCAGAGCCTGCGAGGATCCGGAACTCATTATTTTCCTGAGAGACTTGGGTACAGACAGAGACTGGATGACCCTGCTCAACCGCCGAAGGAGACGAAGGGGCCACGGGAGAGTATTACGGGGCTATGCACGAGATTTCGCCTTTACCTTGGTGGTTGAATCATGGGAGCTTGGGTGATAGCATGAACGGTCGAATGTCACGTGATTTCGCAAAACCTGGCTTTGGGAAGGGACATGAGATGAACCATGTGCAGAGGAACTCGCGCAAGGAGCATGTTTCACGCCGCGACGTGCTTGCGGGGGTCGTGGCAGCGATTGGGGCGGCGGCGCTGCCTCGGGTCGTGCAGGGGCAGACAGGCAAGGTGGTCAAGAACGGGCGGATCAAGCAGTCGATCTGCGGCGGGTGCCTGTCGAAGGCCAAGCTGGACCGGGAGCAGACGGCCAAGCTGCTGGTCGAGATGGGACTGGTCGGGCGGGACCTCATGGGGCCGGAGGAATGGCCCGTCCTCAAGAAGTACGGCCTTGTGGCGACGATGGTGCCGGGGGCGGGGTCGATCAAAAACGGCCTGAACAACAAGTCCATGCACGCCAAGTTCATGGAGGAGTTCAAGACGAACATCAAGGCCGCGGCGGAGTACAAGTGGCCCAACGTGATCACGATGGCCGGCGACCGCGCGGGGATCAGCGACGCCGAGGGCATGGACAATTGCCAGGTGATTCTCAAGGAGGCGGTCAAGATCGCCGAGGACTCCGGCGTGACCATCTGCATGGAGCTGCTCAACAGCAAGGTCAATCACCCCGGCTACATGTGCGACAAGTCTGAGTGGGGGTTCGAGCTGTGTCGGCGCGTGGGCTCGCAGCGATTCAAGCTGCTGTACGACATCTACCACATGCAGATCATGGAGGGCGACCTGATCGCCACGATCCGCAAGAACATCCAGTACATCGGCCACTTCCATACCGCCGGCGTGCCGGGCCGTCACGAGCTCGATGAGAACCAGGAGATCTACTACCCAGCGGTGATGAAGGCGATTGTCGAGAGCGGTTACCAGGGCTACGTCGCCCACGAATACAGCCCTGTGAAGGACCCGATCGAGTCGCTCGTCCAGGCGGTCAAGGTGTGTGACGTGTAATTGTCCAACGCGTTTGTGGATTCCCGCCTTCGCGGTGGGACTATTTCAGTATGTAGGGTGGGTTCTCAACCCACGCGTTGAATCCTCCGTTCGACAGACGCGTGGGTCAAGGACCCACCCTATGAGGCTTAACCCTTGTGCCTCTGATTTGATGCGGGAGGATACGATGGGCGGTCACTCGGAAGAGTACTCGCGAAGAGGTTTCGTGAAGGCATCGGCGACGGCCGTGGCATCCTTATCGGCCTTGCCTTTGGGGCTTTCCAATAGGGCGTATGCCGGTGGCTCGGACCGGGTCCGGGTCGGGATGATCGGGTGCGGCGGCCGGGGCGCGGACGCGGCGGCCAACTGCCTGGAGGCGGACGACGGCGTCGAGATCGTCGCAATGGCGGATGTCTTCCAGGACAGGATCGATACGAGCCTGGCATCGATCAAGAAGTGGTGCGAGAAGAGCGGCTCGCCGGCCGGCCAGAGAATGAAGGCGACGCCGGAGACCACATTCCTGGGCTTCGACGGCTACAAGAAGCTGCTGGCCTTCAAGGATGTGGATCTCGTTCTGATCGCGACGCCGGTCTGTTTTCATCCGGTGCACCTCGATGCGGCGATCCAAGCGGGCAAACATGCCTTCATGGAAAAGCCCGCCGGGGTCGATCCGCCCGGGATGCGAAAAGTCATCGCGGCCGGCGAGCTGGCGAAGCGGAAGGGGCTCGCCCTCGGTGCCGGGACACAGAGGCGGCACCAGGCCAAATACCTCCAGAATGCCCACGCGATCGCCCAGGGCGCAATCGGCAGGATAAAGGGCGGCCGGGTCTGGTGGTGCGGCGGACTGCGCCGGACCCTGCATCGCGACCCCGGGCAAAGCGACGCCGAGTACATGGTCCGCAACGGAAACTGGTACTGCTTCAGCCAGATGTCCGGCGACCATATTGTGGAGCAGCATGTCCACAATTTGGACGTTGCCAACTGGTTTATCGGCCGGCCGCCGGAATTGGCCCTCGGCTTTGGCGGGCGGGCCCGCCGGCAGGGCGGCAATCAATATGACTTCTTCAGCGTCGATTTCGACTACGGCGATGACGTGGTCGTGCACAGCATGTGCCGGCAGGTCAACGGGTGTTTCACACGGGTCAGTGAGCAGTTCGTGGGCACCGAGGGCTCGGTCTGGGGCGACGGCAAGCTCACGGGCAAGCAGGTCGCCGTGCCCGACTTCGAGGAGAAGGGCGGTCCCTACGTCCAGGAGCATCGCGACCTGATCAAGAGCATTCGCGAGGGCAAGCCGCTGAACGAGGCCCGCGGCGTGGCCGAGGCCACCATGGTGGCGATCATGGGGCGAATCTCCGCATACACTGGCCAGATCGTTCGCTGGTCGGACCTGACGAAGGATGAGAAGAGTCAATGGTACAACCTGACGCTCAAGCCGACGGCGATGGATTTCGAGCAGGGAACCGTCGTGGCGCCGCAGGAGAACGTGATTCCTGTGCCCGGGCAAGCGTAGCAGGAGATGCAGAAAACTGACGGGGTGAACAGATGATAGAGATTTGGAATCGAGCGTTAAGGGAGATGCGTCTGACACTGGCTCTCGGTCTACTGTTCCTGATGTGGCTTTCGCCTTCTTCACGTGCGGATCTTTTGGCGGATCTGGCTCGGCCGCACGATGGCCGGAGCATGCGCGAAACCTCCACGGGCAGACTTAAAGCCGACAGTGAGTACGGCTTGAAAGGCGAGCCCGATCCCCAAAGCAACAGCGACAACAGCAGCGTCCCGCCCGGCCAGACCAAGATCCTGATGGACGCGAAAGGGCCGGGCGTCATCACGCATATCTGGATGACGTTCCTCGGTCCCGAGCCCCAGGCCTGGGCTAAGAACGGCTCGGCCAACCATCAGGAAATGCTCCTGCGGATGTACTGGGATGGGAGCCAGCGCCCCGGCGTCGAGGCCCCGGTCGGTGATTTCTTCGCCAACAGCTTCGGCAAACGCAGCCAGGTGATCAGTCTGCCGGTCATCGTCGAAGACGCCGACTCCTACAACTGCTTCTGGCAAATGCCCTTCCGCAAATCGGCGAAGATCGAAGTGGTCAACGAGAGCGAAAAACCGATCAGTCTGCTCTACTATAACATCGACTGGGTCCGGAAGAAGAAGATCGGCAAGGACACGCCCTATTTCTACGCACAGTACCGCCAGGAATATCCGGCGGAAAAGGGAAAGGATTACCTGGTCCTGGAGACCCAGGGGAAAGGCCACTACGTGGGGACCGTGCTGAGCGTGCGGACTCGCAGCCCATCCTGGTTCGGCGAAGGCGATGAGAAGATTTACATCGACGGCGAGAAGAAGGCATCGATCTGGGGCACGGGAACGGAGGATTACTTCCTCTCGGCCTGGGGTCTGAAGACCACGAGCACGCCGTATTTCGGCGTGCCGTACTTCGATCAGTGGGGCATCGTCGGGGGGCTCACCAGTGCATACCGCTGGCACATCAATGACCCGATCGTCTTCAATACAGGCATCAAGGTGACGTTCGAGCACTACGGCTGGATCTCCTCGGACGAGAACCCGCAGCAGAAGGTCCATAGCTGGAATGAGCGGGAGGATGACTACTCCAGTGTGGCGTTCTGGTATCAGACCGGCGAGCCGACGTTCGAGGCGCGGGCTCCCCATGCGCGGGAGCGCACGCTGCCCAACCTCGACCGCATTATTCTGGCGCGTGACTTCGCTGAGGATCGCTACCACGGCGAGGGAACCGCCACGGTGCAGAACCTGGATATCTATCCGAACGGCCATCTGCTCTACCAGCCGCCGCAGGAGAAGGGGGCGTGGGTCGAGATTCCTTTTGAGGTCACGAAGAAGGAGCCGCGACGCCTTCTGCTCGTGATGACCCGCTCCTACGACTTCGGCAAGTATCAGGCGTACCTGGACGGCGTGAAATTGGGTGGCGTGATGGATCTTTACAGCGAGGATGTCACGACGCGCGAGTACCACTTCCTGGATTTCTGGCCCGAGCCGGGCAAGTACACGCTGCGCCTGGAGTGCGTGGGCAAGAACGCAAAGTCCGAGGGCTACTATCTCGGCATCGAATCCGTTCGCCTGCGCGAGCGCCGGCCCCGCGTGCAGGAATACGGCCACGACGCCGCAAAAGACTGGCGCAAGCAACCCGTTCTTTACGAATAGCGGAACGTGAAGACGCAATATCTTGCGTCTCTGCGGGACTCATCAGGAGAAAACGCGCTATGATATTTCCAGTCAGACTCGTGTCAGCATCGACTATTTCCATCATGATCCTCTGTGCCGTGACTTGTGCGAATGCCGGCGAGGAACGGCGCGAGAACCGGGTGGTGGGGGCGAACAACCGGCCGGTGCGGCAGCGGCAGAATCTGACTCTGACAGTGGGCCAGACGGAAGGCGACTTGCAGGGCAAGGATGACAAGGTCATCCAGGCGGGCGTCGACTACCTGGGCCGGCTGGGCGGCGGCACGCTGCGAATTCTGCCGGGCGCGTATAACCTGCGAAATGCCGTCTACCTGCGTCCTAACGTCGTCGTGCAAGGCTCGGGCGAAGACACGGTGCTGAGGAAGACGGACAGTGTGGTCACGCCGCTCTTGCGGGATTCCGACTGGTTCGAGTACGGCGTCCAGGTGAAGGATGCCAACGGATTCACCCCTGGCGGCGGCATCATGCTCCGGTCGAAATCGGGGCCGGGGGACTGGCAATACGACGTGCTCCGCGCCACAGTCACAACGATCCGCGGAAACGTCCTTTTCCTCGATCAGTTGACCCACGAGAACTTCTGGGTCGAGAAAGAAGCTACGGCGGCAACCATCTTCCCGATTCTCACCGCGGAGAACGTCGATGACGTCGAGGTTAGAGACCTCGTCCTCGAAGGCAATCGGGACCGGAACGAGCACATCAACGGCAACTTCGCCGGCGCCGTCTTCATCCAGTACTGCAATCGCTGGCGATTCACGAACGTCACCGCCCGGGACTACAACGGCGACGGGTTCAGCTTCCAGGTCTGCGACGACATCCGGTTGGAGAGCTGCCGGGCCTTGAACAACGCGGATCTCGGCTTCCATCCCGGCAGCGGCGCCCAGCGGCCCGTGTTCCGCAACTGCACGTCGAAGGGCAACAGCCTCGGGCTCTTCTTCTGCTGGAGCGTCTCCGACGGGCTCGTGGAGAATTGCACACTGTCGCAGAACAAGCAGTACGGGATCAGCATCGGCCATCGGGACACCGATAGCACAATTCGACATTGCACGATCGAGCACAATGGCGAGGTCGGAATCCTCTTTCGAAGCGAGGGCGGCGAGTTCCGCGGCGGCCACCGTAACCGGATCGAAAACTGCATCATCCGCGACAACGGCGCGGGCAAGCCGGGCATTGGGATCGACATCCAGGGAAAGACACAGGACATCGCAATTCGCGGCACAACGCTGGGCAACACCCCGGGCGGCAATCAGAAAACGGCCGTTCGCATCGGCGAGGAGGCCCGGCGGATCACCCTGCAGGACAATACTTACGGCGACTGTCCCGTGCAGATTGAAGATCTGCGGCCCAAGGCATCCGAGTAAACGCGGTCACCTGCGGTCGTCACGGCCATCCACCCATCGGTCGCAGCGGCTCAGGTCGGCGGTGCGAACCCTGCTGGCTCCGGAGGATCATGCCGGTGGTGAACGTAGTGCTCGACCAGCTTCCTGACCTGGTTATTCTGCGGCGTCTCCTCCTCGTTCAACGCGTCGGTGGCCCGATCCAGGTGCGAGGGCTGGGCCTGGTGGCACTTGCGCAACAGGAGGAGACTCTCCCGCCTGATCTCGGGAACGTGCATATCCATCATCAGTGCCGCCTCTGCGCCCCGCCCGTACACACGCTGCAGGGACTCTCTCTTGGCAAACGTCTGAAGAAACGCCTTCTCCAGAATGAGAATCTCCTGAATCGTCAGGAGCCTGTCGTCCACCCGTTTGTGCAGCCGCGCTGCACTGTCCACGCCGAGCATGCAGAGAACGTGGCTCCACGCCCGGCAGGGCAGCATCCGAATGCGAGTGATCTGGCGCAGTGTCTTTCGCTCGTCGCTCAGAAAGACGCTGAGCATCTTCTGTGCCTCGTCCCGCAAATGCATCTGCTGTTGTCGCCGCACGAACTCGAATTGCCACCCGTCCTCGTGCTTGCCGCCGGTCTGAATCATCGCATTGAAGCTGTCGGCTTCCTTTGCCGCCGCCTCTTGGATCGCCGGCAGGGTCTCCTCGCTCAGCATCGTGGGAATCTCAGGCCCTGCGGCAACGCCGACGGCCGTATCTTCTGCAAGAGCCGGCGCCGGCCTGGAAACCGCCAGCGGCCTGCCCTCCTTGATCGTCTTCATGAAGATCAGGAACGTGTCCGCAAGCTCCTGGTACTTACCCTTCTTTGCAAATCGGCCCAGCAACTTGCGCCAGTCCCGGTACCGCTTGTCGTCCCTGAAGTACTCCCGGATGTCCACCGCCAGTCCCGAGTGAACGCCGCCCTCCACGCTCTGCTCCGTGATGATCTTGATCCCCTTGATCACCGAGAACAGGTAATCCCTGTACCTCGGCGCGTTGCCTTCCTGGAATCTTCGCAGTTTCCGGAGAGTGACCCGGATGTTGTCCAGCATGGCGTCGTTCACCGTCAGGACGTAGGAGGGCACCTGCTCCGCCTGGGAGAATTCGGCAATTTCCATCATGCCGGCCAGCACGCCCTCATCGGCCGCCTCCGCCTTCGAGTCTTCGCTCGTCGTCTCCGCCTCCTTTTGAATTCTCGTCAGCAGATCGTCCACGCCCCTGACGGCTCTCGCCAGAGACCTTTCCCTGGCGCTGTCCATCATTCGGCCGGGACTGACGATCTTTACCGCGACGATGACCAGCAGTGCAACGCCGACGCCCGCGAAGATCTTTCCCGCCAGCCACAATGCCTCGTTGAGCTGGTCGATCTGCTGCTGACCCCGCCGGCCGATCTGCTCGAACCCCTCCTCATCGCCCGTCCCCTGTCCCTGGGCCAGGGTCGCCGTCGCCAGCAGAATGAGGCACGCCAGAATCAAGAGTCCGACGGACGTGCCTCTCGTGCTACCGCTGTATCTCATAGCGTTCATACCGCTGTGCCCAGGAATCCCTCGTGGAAGAAAACCGGCTTGTACCCGTGCTCCGTCACCCATCGGATCGCCGTATCCAGTCGCTCAAAGTGATCCGGAACGTAATTGGAGTAGAATGGCCAGAAGTATTGCTCGTGCGTGAACAGGTCCATGATCTCGGCCTGGTTGGGGTCCTTGGAAAGAGGTTCCAGCGTCGGGGCGATCTGCTCTATGGGCGTGTTGTTGCAGACGATGTCCACCCGCGAGAACACGATCCCGCTGCCGAAATCCATCAGGGCGTCGTGGCGCGAGAGGTACTCCGATCTGGCGTCGTCGAGCAGGTAGTTGACGTCGTACACGCCGTTCTGCCGGTGAAAATATCCGCTGAGCACTCGCACACCCCGCTCGTAGAGGGGCTTCAGGGCGGTCGGCTGCACCATTCCCCAGTGGATCACGGTGGGCGGTGAGTACGTCTGCTCGCCCGCGAAGCGACGGATCTGCTCCGCCACCTGGTCCAGGTCTGCAATCAGTTGCGACGCCGGAGCATTCTGGTAGGGCCGGTCTGGCAGATTGGCCCGCGCATGGAAGGCCAGCTTGAGCCAGTCGGAATTGTCCCGCCACTGACCTTTGTAGCGGTCGGGAAACTGCGGGAGCTCGAAACCGTCCTCCGTCATGTAATAGATGTTGAGAACGAAGCGGGTCCCATATTTCGTGTGCAGATCGCGGAGACCCTTGAGGTAGAAGCAGTCGAAAAGCGACGCGTAGTTCTTGCGGGAGATGTCGCGCAGGAAGAAGCTGTTGTCATCGATGGAGAAGCGGTATCGGCTCTGGGAGTGCCGGTCCCACAGGACGCGGATGCGGCGCTCCTGCCGGTCGCCATTGCCCTGCGAGACAGCGACGATCTCTGTCTCCCTCGCGCGGAGCGTCAGGGTGCAGTCGAATTTCGTGCCCGAGCGCTGGGCCGGGACGCCATTGATTGTCACAGAGTCGTTCGACGGCACCTGGCCGGAGATGCGAATCTTGAGGCCGCCATCGACCGCTTCGCCATGCCTGCGATTCAGCACTGCGCCGTGAAACGGTTCTTCGATTCTCAACGCCGCCGGCTCGGCGGACCTTGCGCCGGCGCTGCGCATTGCCGCTCCGGCGATTCCCGCCGTCGCTGCCTGCAGGAATACTCGTCGCGTGGTCGCCGTCTCGTTCATGACTTGCCTCCCTTGCTCAGAATCTCTTTGGCCAGACGCTCACGCAGCTTCGGCAATGCGTAAGGGTCCTGATTCCACGAGCCCCAGGTCGGCACGGCGGAGCGGACGATCTCCTCGACGGCACCCTTGCCCCCGTGCTGCTCCAGCAGCACGAAGTATTCGTAGTCCTCCATTCCGTCGCGCAGGTTCTTCAGACGAATCGTGGCGATCGGGCCCTCGATGCCGGCATCCTCGCCTGGATAGAACAGGGCGCCTTCTCCGTTGAACTGCAAGCGGAAGCCGGGACTGTCCCACGGATTGCGGTTCGGGGCAGTCCAGCAGACGGTGGTCCAGTACAGCAGTCCCGTCACGCCGTACCGCCGGTTCAGCCACGGCGCGATCCGGTAACTTACGACGGGAAAGTCGATCTGCCAATAGGGCGGATCGTCATTCTTCACCTTCTCGTACTCGGGATCATAGGACGGCGCCCCTTGGCAAAGCGCGGTATAGCTCCACACTGTATCGCCCTCCGCCTGAACGCGCCTGATGCTCGACTCTTCGAGAAACGCGAACAGGGGGCACCAGATGTCCACGGCCTCGTCAATCGATCCCCAGTCCGGGTCCTGTGAGTAGGGCTGCTCCACCACAAGACGGCGCAGCTTCGGCTCGGCCTCGTGGACGAGGGCCCCCAGTTGCCGCACCCGCTCATAGGCCTCTTTGTCGTTCGGCTCGTCGAGCATGTACAGGTACGCGCGCTCGGCCCAGCCTTTCTTCTTCAAGTACTCGTACCAGGATCGGTAGTATCGAATTGCCTTGTCGCGGTTCGTGGTCAACGCATCGCGGAAGGGGGCGCTTGGCACCTCGATATTCGTGACGTGATACTTCGCGACGAACTCGGTGATCTGCCGGTCTGTCTCTCCGTCAAACTGGGCTGTTCCGTCGTCCGCTGTCTTCGGCAGCAGTCGTCGCGGCAGAGGCGGATTGATGCGGTGCGCCGCCATCATCGCGATATACCGGTCCTCCAGCAGGCGATACTTCTCCGAGTCCTCCTCCAGCTTGTGGTACCGCATCATGTAAGACAAGTGGCCGAAGTGGTTTTCGTGCGTGGGGCCGTCGGGAAGGGCGAAATCCCACACGGTGACTCGCACGGGAATCGTCGCGGGCTGGACATTCCTTGCCCGCACGGAGAACGTGCCGCTGTAGACCCCCGGTGCGGCGTCCTTCGGTATCTCCACGTCCACCCACAACGGTTCATGTCTGTCCTGCCACAGGTCGAATCCGGTCGCGCCGAATCTCGCGCCTTCCTGCCGCTCGTCGCGCCATCGCGGCTCCTGCACCTCCTCATTGGTGTACGGATTCACGAAGGGGATCAGTGGATCGGCGATCAAGCCGGGCGCTACAGTCGCCCCTGGCGCGGAATAGCGGACCGGGATGAATATCTCGCGGTAGATGGTGATGCATTTGGCGGGCAGGCTCTCGCCTGTCTCCTTTTTCAAGGCCGACAGCTCGGCGGAGACATTCTGGAGGTTCCCACCCGACGCCCTGACTACGACCTGAAAGGACTCAAACTCGCCGCGGGCGCCGGATATCTCCACGGCGTCCCTTCCCTGGATAGCTCCCTCCTGTCCCACACGCAACGTCGAAGGCAAAGCCGTCAGTTGTATTGTCCCCGTCCCTGACGCCGCCTGTGCCAAGAGGAGCGCCCAAACGACCGTGGTCCACAACCTCATATCAATATACCTCCAACTACGTTCAACGATGCCCCGGCTCGACTGAGCGACTGTGGGAATTCAGCCATGTTTATGGTACTATGCGAGTCGGCCGCCTGCAAAGGGATATTCAAGGCGGCGTCTTGAGAAAGGGCTTGTGCGATATGATGAAGGCGAGCGTCTCCCGACGTGAATTTCTCAAGCGGGCAATGGCATGGGGTTCCACATTGGCCTTGAGCAGGGTCGCATTGGGAAACGATAATCGTGAACCAGGCTCGACCGACAATCGGGAGGCGCGGAAACCGAATGTGCTGGTGATCGTCGCGGACGACATGGGCTACTCGGACGCAGGCTGCTACGGCGGCGAGGTCGAGACGCCCAACCTCAACCGCCTGGCTGCTGAGGGACTCCGGTTCACTCAATGCTACTCCACCGGCCGGTGCTGGCCGTCACGGACGTCGCTCCTGACCGGCTATTATCCGCAACAGGTGCGTATGGACCCGCCGCAGGGACGCCTGCCCGCCTGGACCCGCGTCGCGCCGCACTACCTCAAGCCCCTCGGATACCGCTGCTATCACAGCGGCAAATGGCACCTGATGGGCGCGCCCCAGGTGGTCGCAGACGGCGGGTTCGACCATTCCTACGTCCTCCACGATCACGACCGGTACTTCACGCCGAAGGATCACGAGCTGGACGACCGCAAGCTCCCGCCGGTCGAGAAAGGCTCGGACTTCTACGTCACGACGGCGATCGCAAACTACGCCATCGATTTTCTGAAAGGCCACGCCGCGGACCATCGCGACAAGCCTTTCTACTGTTACCTGGCCTTCACCTCGCCGCACTTTCCGCTGCACGCTCTGCAGGAGGATATCGCGCGGTATGGGCGCCGGTACGAGGAGGGGTGGGATGTGATCCGCCAGCGACGATGGCAGCGGATGCGCGAGATGGGCCTGGTCAACTGCGACCTGTCGGCCCTGGAGAGCGATGTGATTCCGAGCTGGAACTTGCCGAAGGAGAAGCTGCAGCAGCAGATCGGCCCGGGCGAGGTGGATCGGGCCGTCGCCTGGAAGGATTTGTCGGACGAGCAGAAGCAGTTCCAGGCGACGAAGATGGCGATTCATGCGGCTATGATCAGCCGGATGGATCGCGAGATCGGACGCGTGCTGGATCAGATCAAGGCCATGGGTGCCGACGAGAGCACGGTCATCCTGTTCGTGTCGGACAATGGGGCCAGTGCGGAACAGATCATCCGCGGCGATGGTCACGATCCCTCGGTGCCGCCGGGGTCGGGACGATCCTACCTGTGCCTCGGGCCCGGGTGGTCGAGTGCCGCCAATGCGCCGTTCCGGCTTCACAAGTCCTGGGTGCACGAGGGCGGAATCTCGTCGCCGCTGATCGTCCGCTGGCCGGCGCGGATTGCCGCTCACGGCGAGCTGCGCCACGACCCGTGCCACTTCATCGACATTTTACCGACGGTTCTCGACTTGGCGGGGGCTCATAATATTTCACCGCAGTGGAACGGCCAGGCCGCGCCGCCGCTTCCCGGCGTCAGTCTTGTGCCTGTGTTCGCCAGGGACGGAACCGTTACGCACGAATTCCTGTACTTCCACCATCTGACCAACCGTGCCATTCGCGTCGGCGATTGGAAGCTCGTGGCCAAGGGGGATAACGGCCCCTGGGAGCTCTACAACCTGAAGACAGACCGCTGCGAATCGAAGAATGTTGCGAATCAGCATCCCGATAAGGTTGCAGAAATGTCCCGGCTGTGGCAGAAGTGCGAAGACGAATTCCGGCAGCAGGCGGGACCGCCCCCGGCGGAAAATGGGTGACGCCAGAAGCGGTCGGTTAGAACCGGTCGATCACCGTGATTCCGACGGCGCCGAATTCGCCCATTTTTGCCAGCTCGTGCGGCGCGTCCTCCAGCGGTATCGTTTTGCCGATCAGGGCCCCCGGGTTCAGCCTGCCGGAGACGATCATTGTGAGCATCTCGCCGTACCTGCCGGCCTGCATCCCGTGGCTTCCGCAAATCTCAAGCTCCCTGGCGATGACCTGATGCATCGGGAGTCGCGGCAGATAGTCATCGCCGGCGAGCAATCCGACCTGCACGTGCCGGCCCCGCTTGCGGAGGCTAAGGATGGAATTGCTGCACGTCGTGACGCTGCCGAGGGCGTCTATCGATAGGTGCGCCCCGTGACCGGTGAGATCGCGAATACGGCCCGGGACGTCCGCAGTTTCCCTGGCATTGATTGTAGCAGTTGCGCCAAGTCTCGCGGCGAGGTCCAGCACCTTCGGATCGATATCGACGCCGATTATGCGAGCCCCCAGGGCGTGGGCGATCATGATCGCCGAGAGGCCGACGCCGCCGCAGCCGTGGACGGCCACCCACTGTCCGGGCACGACCCGGCCCTGGGCGACGACGGCTCTGTAGGACGTGGCGAACCGGCACCCGAGGCTCGCGGCGGTGACGAAATCGACCGCCTGTGGCAGGCGGACGAGATTCACGTCGGCGTATCGGATCGCCACATATTGGGCGAATGAGCCCCAGCCGGTGAAGCCGGGCTGGAATTGCCGGTCGCAAATCTGATGGTTTCCGGAGATGCATTGGGGACACATTCCGCAGGCGCAGACGAAGGGCACGGTGACGCGGTCTCCACATTTCCAGCGAGTGACGCTCTTTCCCGTTTCCGCGACGATGCCCGCCAGCTCGTGGCCGGGGATGTGCGGCAGCTTGGTGATGTCCGGGTCGTGTCCGAGCCAGCCGTGCCAGTCGCTGCGGCAAATCCCGCTCGCTTCGACCTTGATGACGACCCCGTCATCTGTCGCCACAGGATCGGCGACTTGTGTGACCGCCAGTGGACCGCCAAACTTCTCGAAAATCACGGCTTTCATACCTTGTCCTTATGCCACAAAGGTTTCGGATTATTCATGGGATGCTCGACGGTACGCCGAACAGAGCCCCCTTGTCAAGCTTCCCTCTCATTGGCCATTTTGCCCTTTGCGCGGCTGACCTGTATACTACCGTCGATGAGAGAACACGAAAGGGACCGGTCATGAGAACAGATTGGCGGATTGTCGCAACACTTGTGCTGTCTGCGGTCTTGACCGCCGGCGCGCAAATGGAACCTTTGCTGACTATCGAGCCGGGGCCGGGGAATCCGCGCAATTCGGAAGGGGACATCATCGAGCTCAAGGATGGGCGGCTGTGCCTGGTCTACTCCCGCTTCACCGGTGGCGGCGGGGATGATGCGGCGGCGGACCTCGCTACGCGCACCTCGTCCGACGGCGGCAAGAGCTGGAGCGGCGACAAGATCGTGGTCAGCCGGGAAGGCGGGTTGAATGTCATGTCTGTGTCGCTCCTGCGCCTGGCCGGCGGTGAGATTGCCCTGTTCTACCTGCGCAAGGCCTCGGAGACGGATTGCCGGCCTCTCACGCGCGTTTCGACGGACGAGGCCCAAAGCTGGGGCCCGCCCGTCACCTGCATCACCGATGAGGTCGGCTACTACGTGCTCAACAACGGCCGTGCCTGCCAACTGCAATCGGGCCGCCTGATCCTGCCTGTGGCCTGGCATCGGGGTCCCGGCCAGCCGTGGGACTACGCAGGCGTCATCATGTGCTACCTGTCCGACGATCAGGGCAAGACCTGGCGGCGCAGCAAGGACTCGTTCAAAGGGTACGGCCCGGACGGTCGGCGCGTCACCGTGCAGGAGCCTGGAGTGATCGAGCTGAAAGACCGGCGGCTGATGATGTACATGCGGACCGACGCCGGCAGTCAGTATGTTTGCTACTCCGAAGACGGCGGCCAGACGTGGTCCAAGCCCGGGCCGTCGAGCCTGGCGTCGCCTCTGAGCCCCGCCTCCATCGAGCGGATTCCGTGGACGGGCGACCTGCTGTGCGTGTGGAACGATCATTCGGGCGTCCATCCGTACGTGGCCGGCCGGCGAACGCCGCTGTGCATGGCCGTCAGCCGGGACGAAGCCAAGACCTGGAGCAAATCGAGAGCCATAGAGAATGACCCCGACGGCTGGTACTGTTATACGGCGGTCACGTTCGTTCGCGACCGTCTGCTCCTGGCCTATTGCGCCGGTGACAAGACAATCGGCGGACTGAATCGGCTCAAGGTCGTGGCCATGTCCGGCAAGTCGCTGGCCGAAGACTGGTAGTGGAGATCGCCGACGCAATGGTGCAGTCCAACATTGTCATCGCCAATAAGAAAGCGAACTGGGGATCGGGCCGGCGGAAGATCAGGCACGCGACAGACCTCCTGCGCGGATGGGGCTATCCCTTCTCGTTCGTTACGCCCAAATACCCAGGCCACGCGAGAGAGTTGGCTGCCGCCGCGGCCGCACGGAAAGTTGAAAACATCATCGTCGTCGGAGGCGACGGCACTCTCAACGAAGTGATCAACGGCTTGCTCGCCTCTGGACACGCTCACACGCCGTGCCTCGGCATCATCCCCGCAGGCTCGTCCAACGATTTCTCCAAGAGCCTTGGGATTCCTCAGGATCTGGAGGAAGCGTGCCGCGTGATCGTGGACGGCAAAACCCGGGAGGCGGATGTGGGCCAGGCGGGGCCGCACTATTTCTGCTCGGCCTCCTGCCTTGGCTACTTCGCCGAGGTCGCGGCCCGGAGTCTGAACATGAGGGGATTCGGCGGCTCGCTGCGATACACGATCCCGGCCCTGTCGGTCGTCCGGCAGATGGCCGCCGGATGGCAGATGAGCGTGAAGGCCGACGCGCGGACGTTCCAGGGCGATTACGCAGTGCTCCTGGTCGGCAATGCCCCGCGCTTCGGCGGGCTTACGATGCTGCCTCGCGCCCGGCCCGATGACGGCTTGCTCGACTGCCTGCTGATCGAGATGGCCGGCAAGTGGGAGGCGCTGCAACTGATTCCGCTGGTCTACCGACAGGCCCTGGAGCGTCACCGGCGAGTGACTCGATTCCAGGCCGCATCAATTTCGGTGACTCTCGATCGTCCCTCCCGAGTGTGCGATGACGGCGAGGTTTACGCCGATTCGGTCCGGAGCATCGAATACCGCGTGCATCCGCGAAGGCTGCGTATCTTCTGCTGATAGCTGCCGCGTCTACTGCTTCTTGCCGGCTTCGGCCTTCTGCCTCTCCTCATGCGCGGCCTTGATCATGTCGGCGATATCGAAGCCCAGGGGCTTGCCCGCCTCGTACTTCTGCCGGGCAGACACGAGCGCTTCCTCGACTCCGGCCGGCAGGACCCGATCCGCACCCGCCTTCTCGGGCGGCAGCCACCAGTTCATTCGCTCGCTGTAGCACCAGACGTACTCGTCCGCAGTGCCCAGGGCGTAGTACACATTGTGCTCAAAGAGCTTCAGTTGCTGGTCACGATTGAGGAAGTGGCTGGTGGTCTGGTTCGTGCGCGTGGCGAGGGCCTGGTCGATGTAGAGCGCCATGCCGGCTTGCACCTGGGCATTGTAGTTTCTTCGCAGCGACTCCGGGACGAGGGTCAGCGCCTTCTGCCGCATCAGGTGGTAGCCTCTCAGGAAATCGAAGGCGCTTTCGTAATAGTAGGCCGACTCATTGCCGTCGATCAGGACAGCGTCGGACGTGGCCCCGTCGAGCATGCCGATGCAGAACGCCGGCAGCAGGGCGTATGATTTCTTCTGGAGTCTCTGTGCCCGGACGCCCTGGTCGGGCTCGTCCACGATGTCGGGGAACAGACTCAGTTGGAAGAAGCTCAGCACCTTCAAGTCGGGCTTGTGCTGCTGGAGAGCGACCATGAACTGCTGTCCCCGGCGGCGGACCTGGGCGGCGACCTCGTCGAAGGACTTGCCGGCGTACGGGCCGGGGTAGACCCACGGGTCGTCACCATACGGCTCGGGATCGAAGCACACGCCCACGCAATTGCCCGTGCGGACCGCCTGCGAGAACAACTCCATGTTCGCCGTAATGATCTTCCAGTGCGAATCGTTGAACCAGTCCATGTTCCACTTGTTGGCGGCATAGAGGGTCAGGAAATTGTCCGTGAACTTGCTCCACCTGATCCGGCCCAGCGTATCCAACTGAGGCTGGAGGTCGGCCCTGTCCCACGGCCGCACGTCGAACACGTGATCGTATCCGTTGGTGCGGAAGATGATCCCGTCGAACGGGCGCTTCTCCATTTCGCCGATATTGTCCCGGACGAAATCCGGGTAGGGCACATCCCACCCGTACTCCACGATCTTCTTCTTGGGCCGCGGCTGCGCGGTCGCCTGGGAACAGCAAAACGCCACGATTGCCAGCAGAAGAACGACGCCCGGCAGACTTGATCTCCTCGACATAACTCACACCTCCTTGACAAGAATTTCGCAGAACTTCTGCGGTCAGTTGTCCTCTTCTTGTTCTTCCTCCTCGGATGACTCCATCCACGCCTCGTCATCGTTCAGAAGGTCTTGCGATGATTGCTGCATCTCTTCGATGAGTTCCTTGGCCCTGTCCAGATCCTCCTTCGGCACGAGCACGCGCGGCACCATGCCGTCGAGACAGTACGCCCCCTGCAGGTTCTCGTTGGCGATCTGGACGGGGATGCCTGCTTCCTCAAGGATCGCCTTGATCAGGTACGCGAAGGTGATGTCTACCGCCGTAAAAACTTCTACGAATTCGCTCATATGTCCACCTTATCGAAAGCTTCTCTTCCAGCAGTCTAATGACGGCGGCCGGCTCTGGCAATGCGCATTTTGGCCGTTGTCCGGATCGATTCGGGCGGGTACACTCTTCTGTGGAGTTTGCAGGAGCATCGTCCACGCTTTGGAGAACCGAAATGAAGGATGTATGCCGCTTCGTAGTCGTCTCGGTACTCGCTCTGACCGTTCTCTCGAATGCCGGCTGCGCGACAAAGGGCAAGTCAGGTCCGGCCGGGCAGAGTTCGCTCGCCTCGACCGACGACACGCTGTACCGGAGCTTTCGCAATCCTGGGCCGGAGTATCGGGGCAAGCCCTTCTGGTCGTGGAACGGCGAGCTGAAGCGGGAGGAGTTGATTCGCCAGATTCACGTCCTGAAGGAGATGGGGTTCGGTGGGTTCTTCATGCACTCGCGCACGGGACTGGCCACGGAGTACCTCGGCGACGAATGGTTCGCGCTGACCAACACCTGCGCCGACGAAGCGAAGAAGCTCGGGATGGAGGCGTGGCTCTATGACGAGGACCGCTGGCCCTCGGGTACGGCGGGCGGACTGGTCACGAAGGACCCCAGGCACCGGCTCAAGTTCATGAAGCTCCAGACGTTGCCCGCCGGCCGGTTCACTTGGAAAGACGGGATTTACGCCGCGTTTGCCTGCGACCTGAACGGCATCGACTACTCCAACTGCACGCGGATCACGAAGGACACGCCGGCGTCGGAGTATGCCGGCAAGACGATTCTGGTCTTTACGATCGAGGAGATGGCTCCGAGCAGCTTTTATAACGGCTGCACGTACGCCGACACGATGAGCCGCGAGGCGACGGACGCTTTTCTCAAGCTCACGCACGAGCAGTACAAGGCCCGATGCGGCGACCGCCTGGGCACGTCGATCCGCGGGATCTTCACCGACGAGCCTCATCGCGGGGCCGTCATGTGCGGGTTTGGCATCTCCAACCCCGACGGTACGTGGATGACCCCGTGGACCGACAAACTGCCCGAGGAATTTTTCGATCGTGTCGGTTACGACCTGGTCGATTCCCTACCGGAATTGTTCCTCCGCCCGGACGGCCGGCCCGTCTCGGAAATCAAGTACTACTACGTGGATGTCTGTCAGCAGTTGTTCCTGGAGAACTGGGCCCAGCCGATCTACGACTGGTGCGAGCAAAACCATCTGCTGCTGACCGGCCACGCTCTCCATGAGGACACGCTGACAGCCCAGACGACGATGCAGGGCTCGCTCATGCGGTTCTATGAATGCATGCACAATCCCGGCGTGGACGTGCTGACTGAGGGCAACCGCAGCTACTGGATCGTCAAGCAGCTCAGCTCGGCGGCCCGGCAGCTCGGGCAGAAGTGGCTGCTGTCGGAGCTGTACGGCGTGACGGGCTGGCAGCTCGACTTCGAGGGCCACAAGGCCATCGGCGACTGGCAGGCTCTGTTCGGCATCAACGTGCGATGTCCCCACCTTGCCTGGTACACGATGGAAGGCGAGGCCAAGCGCGACTATCCGGCGAGCATCTTCTATCAGTCCGGCTGGTGGCGGGACTACGCGGCGGTGGAGACCTACTTTGCCCGGCTGGGACTGCTCCTGCAACAGGGCAAACCGTATTGCGACCTGCTCGTGATCAATCCGGTGGAGAGCCTGTGGTGCCAGGTGCACGCGGACTGGACGCAGAACATCGCCACGCCGAAAGACCCGGCTGTGCGGGAGATCGAGCTCGGCTACTTCAATCTGTTCCACTGGCTGGCCGGGGCGCAGATCGATTTCGATTATGGCGACGAGGAGATGATGAGCCGCCTGTGCCGAATCGACCACGATGAGAACGGCCAACCGGTGCTGTGGGTCGGAGAGGCGCCGTATCGCGCCGTCCTCGTCGGCAAAATGACCACGATACGATCCGACACGCTGATCACGCTCCACAACTTCCAAAAGGCCGGCGGCAGGGTGATCTTCGCCGGTGACCCGCCGGGCTACGTCGATGCGATGAAGGTCGCGCTGGCGGGGAAGCTGGCCGAGCGCATGAGCCGGTGCAAGCTCAATCAGCAGGATGTGGTCACGGAGGTCAAGAAGAACATCCGGCCGCCGGTCGAGATCGTGGATAAGACGTCCGGGAAGCCGCTGATGGACATCTTCTGCCAGATGCGCGTGGACGACGGCCGGAAGATCCTCGTGGCCATGAATATGAGTCGCGACAAATGGTACCGGGATGCCGTGATTCGCGTGCCTGCCGCCGGGTATGTCACCGAGTGGAGCTGCCTGACCGCCGAGCGGCACAGCGTCGCAGCGCAGGCGAAGGACGGGGTCCTCGAATTCACGGCGGATTTCCCGCCGTCCGGCGAGCATGCGTACGTGATTACCGCCGAGCAGCCGTCAGGTGTCTCTCCCAAGCCACGGTATGTGGAGAAGCAGACGCAGGTCTGCTCGGGACCGTTCGAGTACAGTCTGAACGAGGAGAACGTGTGCGTTCTCGACACGGCGAAATACAGGATCGACGAGGGACCGTGGCAGGAGGCCCGCGAGGTGCTCAAAATCGATCAGGCGGTGCGGAGCCAGTTCGGCCTGCCGGCTCGTGGCGGAGAAATGATCCAGCCCTGGTTCAGCAGGAAGTACTCGCCGCCGCCACAGGTCAAGGGACAAGTCACGATGGTCTTCACGTTCCAGGTGAAGAACGTCCCAACCGAACCGGTCACGCTGTGCATGGAACGCCCGGAGCACTTCACAATTCGGCTCAACGGCCGGCCTGTAGCTTCCGCGTCGGGCGGGTGGTGGATCGACCCGGCGATTAAGAAAGTACCTCTGGCGAAAGATGCCTTGGTCGAGGGACAAAACACGCTTGAGCTGCGAATGGCCTTTGCGGAAGACAGGAACATCGAGGCCGTCTACCTGATCGGCAAGTTCGGCGTGCGGATCGACGGCGCTTCGGTCGCCCTGGTCGGCTTGCCCGATAAGCTTGCCGTTGGCGACGTCGCAAGCCAGGGCCTGCCGTTTTACTCAGGAGCCATTCGCTACAGGGTCCCGGTGCCGCAGAGGACAGGCGGGGGCGAGCATGCCTTCATCGAACTGCCCGGCTTTGAAGGGGCGCTCGCCAAGGTCTCCTCTGAAGGGCACTCGCCGCGCATGATCGCCTGGCAGCCCTATGAGGCGGAGATCACGGAGGACCTGCGGGACCGTGACGCGATTTTCGTGGACGTGGTCCTGACCCGGCGAAACACGTTCGGGCCTCTGCATCTGGTGCCCAAGCGATCCGACGCGTACGGCCCCGGCCACTGGATCACCAGCGGCAGGCAGTGGTCCAACGACTACCAACTGTGGGAGGCGGGCCTGCTCGCCGCGCCGCGGGTGCGGATATGTGCCGTGGATTGGGTTGTGTCGGGCGGCAATCGATAACAGCAACAGCAATTTTGTGAAATGGAGACATGTCATGAGTTCTGTGAGATCGGTCCGGATGTGGTGGGTTTGCCTGAGTGTGTTTGGATTGTCGACATCGGGCGTGGTCGGGGCGGCGCAGAAGGAGGCCTCTCCCGAAACGCTCCTGCTCAAGGATTTTCGCCCGCAGTCCATCTATAAGATTCCCGAGACGGTGGTCTCGAAGGCCAAGTACCCGGCCATCGACATGCACGCGCACGTCTATGCAGAGACGCCCGAGCGGATCGCCGATTGGATTCGAGTCATGGACCATGCGGGGGTCGAGAAGGCGGTCGTCCTGACGGGGGCGACCGGGAAAGAGTTCGATGACACCTACGCGCTGTATGCCAAGTACCCGAATCGGTTCGAGCTCTGGTGCGGGTTCGACTGCACCGGCTATGACAAGCCGGGTTTCGGTCCCGCGGCCGTCAAGGAATTGGAGCGGTGCTACAAGGTCGGGGCCCGCGGCGTCGGCGAGCTGGGCGACAAGGGCAAGGGATTGTTCTACGGCAAGCCTCCGGCGTGGGGCATGCACCTGGACGACCCGCGCATGGACCCGCTCTTGGAGAAATGCGCAGAGCTGAAGATGCCGGTGAATATCCACGTGGGCGACCCGTACTGGATGTACCTGCCGATGGACGCGCGCAACGACGGCCTGATGAACGCCTACTCATGGCGACTCGACAACCAGCCGGGGATCGTCGGCCTTGAAGGCATGGTGGATATTCTTGAGCGGGCCGTGGCGCGACACCCCAAGACGATCTTCGTCGCGTGTCACTTCGCCAACTGTTGCTACAACCTGACCCGGCTTGGGCAACTGTTCGACAAGTACCCGAATCTGTACGCGGACAACTCCGCCCGCTACGCCGAGACCGCCGCGATTCCGCGCTTCGTCCGGCGGTTCTATGAGAAATACCAGGACCGGCTCGTCTACGGGACGGATATGGGCGAAAGTGTCGAGACGTACCGTTTCACGTTCCGGGTGCTCGAATCCGCCGACGAGCATTTCTATGCGTGGAACTTCTCCACCTACCATTGGCCGCTCTACGGCCTGGCCCTGAACGACCAAGTCCTTCAGAAAGTCTACCGCGCCAACGCGCTGAAGATCCTCCAGCAGCGGTAGCCGTTAGTCCAGGAGGAATTTGCCCTTGTCCATAAGCAGTTCGCCATCGACGGCGATGGTGGTTTTCTTGATGACGCCGTCGACGTGGGCCTTGCTGTCCCAGGTGGCGCCGGTCTTGCCGGGGTAGGGGCTCCCGAAGGCGATGTGGATGCCGGGGAACTTCTCGTCCTGGAGCAAGTTGTAGATGAGTTTCGTCAGGCCGGTATTGGTGCCGATGGCGAACTCGCCGACGCGGTTGCTGTTGGCGTCGGTCTCGAAAAGGTACGTGTCATACTCCTTGCGGAGTCTTTCATCCGCACACTGGAGCGTTTCGCGCACGGCCCGGCTGTTCTTGACCTCGATGCGGATGGGCGTATCCTCGAGCGAGCCGTACCGCTCCGTGAAGAAATCGCCGAGACAACCGTCGATGACGACCGTGCCGTTGACGTCGGCCGGGCAGGTGAACACTTCGCCGTCGGGCAGGTTCGTCCAGTGTCGCGGCTTGATGTCGCCATCGCTGACAATCCACTTCAGGTCGGGACTGAACCGGCCGGTAAAGTCGCATCCTTTCTCCGTCGTCACCCGAATCTCGCGGGCTTTGCGGACCCGCTCGTAGACCAGTTTGCTGATCCGCTGAATTTCCTTGTAGTCGCTGCACATGCCGTCTTTCATGATCTCGGGCGTGATGCCGATCATGTGGGCGTGTCGCAGCTTCGGGTTGGCGTCGATCGCCTTGAGCATCGGCTGGCGGAAGGTCGCAAGCTCGCCCTTGGCCCCTTGGGCGGCGTAGATGCTGACCGTGGCGGTCGTGAGAGCGTCGGCAATCGTCTGCGGGAACGGGATCGGGCGCTGGCCGAAGTCCTCCATGATGAAAAACTGGGCCGGACCGGTGATCTTTTCCACCGCCGCCTTAAGGGCGTTGCCGATATCGAGCGTCTCCTGGTCGGTGATAATCACCGCGCGGTCGCCTCTTTTGACCTTCAAGCAGTTCTCTACCGCCTGCCTCACGCCTTCCGCAATCGTTCCCACGTTCTTCTCTCCTTAGCGCCAGAGTATGATCGCCGGTGAGATGTCGTAAGCTTCAGCGACACCCCCGTCCGTGAATCCTGATTGTATTTGTACTCGGCGGCACTGGCAAGCGTTCTGTCTTTTCGTCATAGCATGGCTGCTTTCTGCAAGGAGGCGCCACGGGGTTGTTTCCCCGCCGGTTCTGTGCGATGATCACGTCTTTGGCCACCGATTGTCACTTGGCGTTGGCCGGATGGACCTTACGAGGTGAACTATGCTTCCGAATGCCGGTGCATCTCTGGCTTGTGCGGTCGGCCTTCTGACGATGGCCGTGGTTTGTGGTCTGCCCGTCAGGGCATCCCAAGAAGATGCCTCGCGGCGTCGCTACGAGCCGAATGAGCCCCCAGTGATTCCCGTCGGCCTCGACGCCTACCGCCAGTGGGATCGCTGGCCGTACCAGCGCATCGGCGCACGAGCGTACATGCGCAGCACCTACGACCGGCGAGGAGGCAATGAAGGCGCGGACGCCAGTCATTTCCTCTACCAACTCAGCGACGATTTCAATGTAACGCTGGAGACGGCTGGTCCAGGCGTTCTGTACTTCGCCCGCTACAACCATTGGCACGGTAGCCCATGGCACTATGAAGTCGATGGCGTGGACCACATCATTCGTGAGACCGGAACCGCCGACCCGGTCAACGCGGAACGAACGCTCAAGGAGACCGTCTTCATCCCGGAGGAGCCATTTCCCAACCCGCTTACATGGACGTGGTCCACGACCAGGGGCGCGGATTTGATGTGGGTGCCGCTGCCGTTCGAGCGGACGTTTCGCATGGCCTATTCGCGCACGCACTACGGCACCGGCTATTACATCTACCACCTCTACGACCGCAGTGCGCCGCTTTCGCAGCCCATTCGCTCCTGGGATGGCAAGACGCCGCCTGCGAAAGATGTGCTGGACCTGCTGAATCGCGCGGGCATTGATATCTCGCCGAGACCGGGGACACCAGAGGGCGACGGCTTGGGGGTGGAGGAGATCTCCGGCGAAGTCAGCATCGCGCCAAAGCAAACGGTTGTGCTCGCGGCGCTCACCGCTGCACCTGCGATGGTGCGGGCAGTGGAGTTCTCCGTGCCCAAAGAACAGGCTATTGCCTTCGGCCGTGTGCGCTTACGCATCACATGGGATGGGCGAGAGAGGCCGTCGATTGACGCACCTGTGGCCCTATTCTTCGGCGCTGGCACACTCTACAACCGCGATGGACGTGAGTTCCTGGTGAAGGGTTTCCCGATTCACATTCGCTTCACGGAGTCCAGCGTGCGGCTGGCGTGCTACTTCCCGATGCCATTTTTCAAGTCGGCGAGGATAGAACTCGTCGGGGACAGCGACGGGGTTGAGCACGTCCGGTGGCGAGTGCGTTACCACCCGCTGGGTGCACCGGCCAGCCACGTCGGCTATTTCCACGCCACGTATTGCGACCATCCCGCGCCGGAGCCGGGCCAGGACCTTGTGCTCCTCGACACTCGTACCGTCGAAGGCGGCGGCGAGTGGTCCGGCAGCTTCGTCGGCTCCTCGTGGATCTTCTCCCGTCGTGGCGCACTGAACACGCTGGAGGGCGACCCACGCTTTTTCTTCGATGACAGCCAGACGCCGCAAGCTTACGGCACCGGTACCGAGGAGTGGGGCGGTGGCGGCGACTATTGGGGCGGGCTGAACATGACGCTCCCGCTCGCAGGTCACCCTTGTGGCGCTCTCAGTGCGAAGGAGGCGAAGTGCGACGAGGACTTGATCGAGTCGGCCTATCGGTTCCTTCTGGCCGATCTGATGCCGTTTGGCCGCCGGGCCGTCATCCGACTTGAGCACGGCGGGGAGAACCAGTCCACCGAGCACTACGAAACCGTGGCCTACTGGTATGGTGCTCCCGCCGCAACACTGGTGCCGATGGATGAGCTGAAAATCGGCGCCGCCGCCAGCGAACGCGCGCACCGCTACGATTCTCCGCAGGCCGGCGAGCCCTGCGAAATCACGTCGCGCTACGAATGGGGTCCGGACACGCTGGCGGGCAACGAAATCTATCCGCCACACACCGATGTCGGCCGCAAGACTACGGGGACAACCGAATTCACCATGAGGCTGGACCCGCACAACTTCGGTGTCCTGCTGCGTCGCAAGCTCGACTATTCATTCCCCAACCAGCGCGCCGAGGTCTTCATCGCCGATGAAGATGGCAACGGTCCCGGCGAGTTCAAGCCCGCAGGGATCTGGTATCTGGCCGGCGGCAACACGTGCGTATACTCGAATCCAAAAGAGGAATTGGGCACCACGCAGCACATCGTTCAGACTTCCAACCGCCGGTTCCGCGACGACGAGTTCATCGTGCCGCGGGAGCTGACGCGAGGCCGCTCCCGGATTCACATTCGCATCAGGTTCACGCCGGTGCAAATCCCGCTGTTTCCCGGCCAACCCTTGCCGGAGTTGGCCTGGAGCGAAATTCGCTACACCGCCTATTGTTGGGTCATGCCGTCAATACGACGGTGACGCGGGACTCGGCGAGGTGAGGGGGACCTGCTGATAGGATAGGACCTGTGGGACTTATGGGGCCGATGGGGCCTATGTCGGCCATCAGATTTTCTCGCCTTTGTCGCGGGCTTCGTTGATTTGCTTTCGGCTGCGGTGCTGGTAGTCGCGGAGGGGCTCGATGCCGTGCTCCTGGAGCAGGTCGCGGGCCAGGACGCCTGGCTGAAGAGAGCGGAACAGCCACCAGGGGGCGAGGTCCTCCGGGCTCCGCTGGCGTTCGACCTCGATCTGGTCCTTGTGGTCTTCGAGCATCTTGCGGACTTTCTCGACGTTGAAATCCTCGTGGGCGAATGTGCGATCGAGGTCCAGGGTCGCGATGAACTGCTGCGGCCGGGGCTTCTCGACGCGTTCGAGGGTCTTGCCGGTCATGTCGATGATGTTGCCGGCGCCGACGGGGACGACGTAGTAATGATACAGGGTGGCATAGGCGTTGAGCGGCGAGCCGCCGCCGTAGGCGCTGGGCCAGAAGACGATGTCGGCGTCGAGGTCGTCGCACTTCTGCCAGAGTTCAGGGAAGTTCAGATCGAAGCAGGTGAGGATGCCGATCCGGCCGAAGTCGGTCTCGAAGACCTTCACGCCCTGCGCACTGCAATTGACGCCCTCGCCCCAGAAGACAAAGACCTTGCGATAGAAGCCGGCGACCTGTCCCTTGCGGTCGATCAGGACGGCCGTATTGTACTGCCTGTCCTCGGCCTTCTCCCGGATGGGGCAGATCACGTACATGTTGTACTGCCTGGCCAACTGCGCCACTGCGTCGGTCGTCGGGCCGGGGATCGGCTCGGCCTCCGTCCCGGCGAATTCCTCGGGCAGGCACGCGATATCCACGCCGTTCTTGCCCGCCGTATGCAGGTGCTCGATGGCCAGCTTGAGTTTCTCGTCGTGCCGGCCGCCGAATCCGATGCCGATGGCGGCCACCTTGACCTGCCTGCCCGGCAGTTTCGCCCGGTCAAGCTGCGGGATGTCCGCCCCAAGGGACAAAGATGCGACCGCCAGCCACGCCGTCAGAATGCGGACGGATGGTTTCAGTGACTTTTCTGTGCTGCTCATCGTCGCGACTCCAATTCACACCACTGCATTGACAACTCACCCATTGCCGTTTACTATTTGGCCACGCTCTATAGATCGAATTGTAAATCGTAAATCGCAAATGGTAAATCGCAAATGGCAGATGCCAGTAGGAGAGAACCGCAATGAGCGAAACCACGCAGAATGGCACGTCGCGTCGCGAGTTTCTGAAGACCACCGGCCGGGTGGCCGCCGTCTCAACCCTCGCGGCCGGATTCGTCCCGCGCATGTACGCTGGGGAGAACAACACGATCCAAATTGCCCTGGTCGGCTGCGGCGGCCGCGGGTCCGGCGCCGCCGGGGACGCGATGTCCGTCAAGAACGGCCCGGTCAAGCTCGTGGCCATGGCCGATGTCTTTGAGAACCGGCTCGCCAGCAGCTACAAGGACCTGAAAGGGGAACACAGCGATAAGGTGGATGTGCCGGAGGACCGCCGGTTCCTCGGCTTCGATGCCTATAGGAAAGCCATCGATTGCCTCAAGCCGGGCGATATCGCGATCTTCGCCACCCCGCCGGCCTTCCGCTGGGTCCACTTCACCTATGCCATCCAGAAGGGCCTCAACGTCTTCATGGAGAAGCCGGTCACCGTGGACGGCCCGACGAGCAAACGGATGCTCAAGCTTGCCGAAGATGCAAGCGCCAAGAACCTCAAGGTGGGGGTGGGATTGATGTCCCGACACAGCCGGGCGCTCCAGGAATTGGCCAAGCGCGTTCAAGATGGCGAGATCGGCGAGGTCATCCTGCAGCGTGGCTACCGGATGCACGGCCCGATCGGGTTCTTCTGTTCCGAGCCCAAGCCGGCCGGGGCCAACGAGTTGCTCTACCAGATCCAGCGTTTCCACAGCTTCATCTGGGCCAGCGGCGGCAACTACAGCGACTTCTACATTCACATCATCGATCACCTGGGCTGGCTGAAGGGCTCCTGGCCGATCAAGGCGCAGGCGCTGGGCGGCCGGCACTATCGCCAGAGCCCTGAAGGCGTCACGTACGTCGATCAGAACCTCGATACCTACTCGGTGGAATACACCTACGCCGACGGGAGCAAGTTCTTCTTTGACGGCCGCTGCATCAATGGCTGCAACGACATCTATTCGAGCTACCTCCACGGCAGCAAGGGCTTTGCCATTGCCTCCAAGAGCGGCGACTGCGGGATGCCCTCCAGCATTCACAAGGGCCAGAATGCGGATCGCTCGAACATGGTCTGGGAATCCAAGGTCCCGCGTGACCAGCAGAGTCCGTATCAGAACGAGTGGAACGACCTGGTCGACGCCATCCGCAAGAACCAGCCGTACAATGAGGTCAAGCGCGGCGTCGAGGCCAGCCTGGTCACGAGCATGGGCCGCATGGCCGCCCACACCGGCCAGGAAATCACCTTTGACGCCATGCTCAATTGTCCTCACGAGATGGCGCCGGGCCTCGACAAGCTGACGAAGGACTCGCCTGCACCGCTGGTGGCCGACGCCAACGGCAGGTACCCCGTCCCGCAGCCGGGCATCGTGAAAGAGCGAGAGTATTGACGATTTGTGATTTCGGCCCCGGATCGCCGTCCGGGGCGACATGATTTCGGATTGCGGATTGGACCCGCAGTTGCCAATCCGCAATCCGAAATCAACAATCCGCAATTGAGCAGGCCGGAAGTGTTACTCCGCGTCGGCAACGTGCCTCATACAAGTGAAGGACTTGATATAAGGACGCTGCGATGCACGTGGTATTCACCGTCGTGGAGATTGCTCTGGTGCTGGTCATTCTGCTTACCTACGGCAGAGACTGAGCGGCGTGAACGCAGGGCAGGCTCCGGCCCCTAAGATCCAAGATGACATGAATCGACGGGACTTTTTGAAGACCTCTGTGGCTGCCGGGGCGTATGCGATTGTCGGCGACGCGCGCGCTGCGGCACCAGCGGAAAAAAGGGGACAACCGTGGTTCGACCGCCCGATGCGATGGGCGCAACTGGTCCTCGTGGAAAACGATCCGGGGCGCTTCGATCCGGACTTTTGGCTCGACTACTTCAGACGCGTGCACGCGGACGGTGCATGTCTCAGTGCCGGGGGCATTGTGGCCTATTACCCGACGCAGGTTCCGCTGCACCATCGCAGCGCCTGGCTCGGGGACTCGGACCCGTTCGGCTATCTCGTTCGCGGCTGCCGCAGGATGGGGATGGCGGTGATTGCCCGCACCGATCCACATGCGACGTGGGACAACGTGCAGCAGGCCCACCCGGACTGGATCGTGGTGGAAGCGGGGGGCCAGCCCCGGCGGCACTGGGCCAATCCGGACCTATGGGTGACATGTGCGCTCGGGCCGTACAACTTCGAGTTCATGACACAGGTGCATGAAGAGATCATGAAGCTGTACGACGTGGACGGCATCTTCTCCAATCGCTGGGCGGGTCACGGCCTGTGCTATTGCGAGCATTGTGTGAAGAATTTCAAAGCGTTCAGCGGGATGGACCTGCCTCGCACGACCGGCCGGGACGACCCGGCCTACCGCAAGTACGGGCAATGGCAGATCGAGCGGCTGCGGGAGTTGTGGTTTCTGTGGGACCGGACGATCCGCGGCGTGGATCCCGGCTCGCGATACATTCCCAACGGCTTCCCGGACAATATCGTCACGGGCAGGCTGTCCGACATCTTCTTCACCGATCACCAGGGCCGCAGCGGCGTGGTCCCGCCTTGGTCCAACGCCAAGCGGGCTAAGGAACTCCGCGCGACGATGGGCATGAAACCGCTCGGCGGCATCTTCAGCGTCGGCTTGGAGGAGGCCTATCGCTGGAAAGATTCCGTGCAGAGCGAGGCGGAGACCCGCATCTGGGTGGCGGAGGGGACGGCGAGCAACATGCGGCCGTGGTTCGCCAAGTTCTCAGGGACACTCTACGACCGCCGGTGGCTCAAGGTGGTCGAGGACATCTACCAGTGGCATTACCGCGCGGAGCCTTACCTGCGTAACACCGCCTCGCTGGCCCGCGTGGCCATGGTCTATTCAGAGCAGACGCGGCGGTACTACGGCGGCAAACCCTGGCAGGAGCGAAGCAGCGGCCATGAGATGGGCATGTACCACGCCCTGGTGGAGGCCCGCGTGCCGTTCGAGATGGTCAACGATCAGTTGCTCGACGAGGAGCACCTCAAGCCGTTCAGGCTGCTGGTCCTGCCCAACGTCGCGGCTTTGTCCGACGCGCAGTGCGACCAGTTGAGACGCTACGTCGAGCAGGGCGGCAGCATCGTCGCCACCTTTGAAACATCGCTGTATGACGGACAAGGGGCCCGGCGCAAGGACTTCGGCCTGGCGGACCTGTTCGGCGTCTCCTGTGGCGACCGCGTGGAGGGGCCGATGAAGAATTCCTATCTGCGGCTGAAACCCGATCCGCAGACCGGCCGGTTCCACGAAGTGCTCGATGGCCTGGAGGATGCCTTCCGGATCATCAATGGCATCTGGCGGCTTGATGTGACGCCGCAGGTGGATTTCCCCTCGCCCGTGACTCTGGTCCCCAGCTATCCCGATCTGCCGATGGAGCACGTGTATCCGCGCGAGCCCGAGACGAACACTCGCGAGCTGTACCTGCGGCAGATGGGCGCCGGGCGGATCGCTTACGTGCCCTGGGACATCGACCGCACATTCTGGGAGATCATGAATGTCGATCACGGCCGGCTCCTGCGCAACGTGGCCCGCTGGGCAATGAACGAGCCGGCGCCGGTGGAGGTGACCGGCCCCGGGATTATCGATATCGCAATCTGGCGACAGAAGCGGTCGATGACCGTCCACCTCGTGAATCTGACCAATCCGATGATGATGAAAGGCCCCATTCGAGAGCTTGTGCCCATCGGCGAGCAGAAGGTCCGCATTCAGGTCCCCCAGGGCGCGAAAGTGAAGAAAATCCGCTTGCTCGTCAGCGCCGTAAACCCGCACTACAGGAGCAGCGGGGGCGTCGTGTCGCTCACCGTGCCTCACATCCTCGACCACGAGGTCGTGGCGCTCGACCTGTCGACCTGACCGCTATCAGCCTTCAGTGGCGCAGCCGGGCCTGGGTCGCCTCGATCGCCTGCTTGAGCTGCTCGGGTGTCAAGGCGTCGATCTGTCCGCCCAGGAACAGGACGTTGCACTTGCCCTTATGCACCGGCTTCGATTCATAGACCAGCACAGTTGTGGACGGTCCGTCGCCTCTTGCGCCGGGAATATACGTGTACGCCGAGCCGTTCGGGTCGGGGCAGCGGAACAACCGCGATCCGTATCCAGCGTAGTCCATCAACTCCTGCTGCGAGGAGGGGAAGCTCTCGTTGCTGATGGCGTATGTCTGGAGCGTCTTGGCAATCGCGGACAGGTTCTCCATGCACGCCACATCCATGGCCATCTTCTGTGTGTTGATCATCCCCGTGGTGTATTCCTGGGTGGCCTTGCCCCAGGCCTTGATGACCCACCAGACGCCTGCCCCGACCAGGCCAAGGAAGATCGCGATGGCAAGGACATCGATGATCCTGCCGCTGCATGCTCTGACGCCGTGGCCTGGTTGTCGCGTAGAGTTCATGGTTTTGTCTCCTTCACGCTCGTGAAACAACCTGTGGCATCCTTCAATGCTCCGGCGCTGAGCGTGGCTTTGCCAACGCTGGTAAAGCATTGCTTTTGTGCGTCGCCAGGGATTGTGACACGGCCGCCCTCGTTCGTGACAGCGATCTCTTTCACCTCCAGTTCAATCCCCTTGGGCGATACGGTCGCAACGAGGTAGTTCAGTTTGGGATCGTGCCCGAGTGAGGCGCCGTGGGCGATCTGCAGGATTCCGTCGGCTTGTGCACATTGAGCTGCATGGACCTCGCCGCACAGGTACAGGTCTGCCCGATGCTTCTTAAGGGTCTGCCACAACGGGGATTCCGTGCCGCCCGCGAGTGTCAGGCTGCCGGCGGTTGGCGCTGCCGGCGGCACAACCGGCACGTGGCCCATCACGACGATGTGCTCGACGCCGGGGTTGTCGGTCAGCGTTTGATCGAGCCACTGCAGTTGCTCGCCGGCGACTTGGGGGACGATGCCGGCCTGAGCGCCCGTGCCTTTCTCGAGAACATCCAAAGCGGCAAGCAGCACATTCTCGTGGATGAACCAGTAGGCCGTACCTTTCATTCGAAGAGGACCGCTGAGCGGCATCGCGAGATACTTCTGGAACCGCTGCTTGAACAGGCGCACAAGGTCCGCCTTCTCCACCGGCCAGGGCTTGCCCCCGATTTCGTGATCGCCGACAGCGGCATAGAATGTCAGGGCGTGATCCTGCATCCGCTTGACCCAAGCCGGGTAATAGACAGCCGCTTGTTTGTCGATGCTCTCTTTGTCCGGCCAGTTGCCACCAATGAGGTCGCCCGGCACGAGCACGAATTCCGGATTCTCCGCCTTGATCGCCTTGAGGACGTAGTCGAGAGCCTCTTCCCAGCCGTTCTGCGGATAGCTCAGATCTGTGCCGACGAAATTAGGAATGCTGACGAATCGCCACGGCTGCACGGAGGCCACGCCGCCTTCCGGAACCTCGGCCTTGGCCACCCAGAGAATCGCGTTGAGAACCAGCTTGCGGAAGGGCTCCATGTGCCAGTTCTTATCGGTGTGTCCGCCGGTAAACCCGAATCCCCGGCCACCGTCGGCTCGCGTGTATGCCCAGGCCAGGACCTTGTCCTGCGGGTTTCGCGGCGGCAACTTGCCGGTCATGATCGGAACCAGATTCGGGTCGTTCGGCCGAAATCCGATGTCGAAATACCACTCGTCTTCCGCGACATAGCCGCGGCAGCCCCGGCTGATCGCGTGGCCGTTCTCGACCGGCGTCACTTTCACGATATTGACGGGGTTCTGCGAGAGGCCCACCTGGTAGCAGCCGCCCATCCACCGTCGCATGTCCTCCTGCAAGCCTTCCGGGGGATCGATGGAGTAGTGAAGAAACACGAGTCCTTTGCCCTGTTTGGCCAGTTCGCGGATTTTGACGGCCCGGGCGGGCTCTTTGAGCGGGTGGAGGTCGCGGCCGTCCGCAAAGAAAATGATCGCGTCAACGTCGTCCAACGCGCCGGGATCGCCGGGCCAGCCGGCGTTATAAACGTCGATCTGCACGGGCCCGATATTTGTCGCGTGCAGCAGGCACTGCTTGACGAACTCCGCGTCCTTTTCCCAGCCGTGAATGTCCTCCCCGTGGCTGGGCTTACCGGCGAGGAAGGCGATCTTCTTCGGTTTTACTGCCCCGGATTCGGGCACGGGCGTCAGGCCCGCCGACCAGGCGGTGGCGCGGCGGAACAACTCGCCTACGCCGGGGGCGGCGAATGCCTTGACATCGTGGCCCAGCACGCTGTGGAATACGCGGCCCTTGCCGTAATTCAGGACGAAGCCCATCGGGTAATCCTTGCCGTCCACCTTCGATTTTGCCTGGGCAATAATCTCGATGGGGGTATTGCCCGCCAGGCAGGTATACAGCTCATCGACGGTTTCGAAGGGCTGCAAGCCGCGAGTGATGGGGTGGTCCACGGCGGTCATGGTGACCTGGAAGGGGCCGTAGGGATCGTGCGGCCGCAGCTTCGGATCGTACACCCGGCCGGCGAGCTTCTCGAACTCGGGCCAGCCTTGAAAGGCCCCGCAGGCGAAATGCACAAGCACCATGCCGCCGCCCTCGCTGACGAAGTGCGCGAGGTTTTGTCTCGCCTGCTCACCGGGGTCGGGGGTCTCCCAGTTCATGAAATGCAGCACGACGGCGTTGTACTCGTTCAGCTTGGGCGAGGCGAGGAAGGCCGGCGTCTCGACCACGTCGACTTGCAGGCGCGGGTCTTTTCGCAACAGATCGGCCAACACGGGCGCCGTCTCTTTCCATTTGTGCCCCGGATAGTCGATCCCGGTGACAATGACGACTTTCCTGTTCGTGGTGACGCCGTAAGGCGTTTCTCCTGATGCCCTTACGGGCACACTACGAACGGCGTCGGGTGCCGTGCTTGCACTCGCGTAAGCATGCTCCGGCATTGTGGTCAGGCATGTCCACGCGAGCGTGGACATGGCACCCAGGAACCAACTCAGATATATGTGTGATCTCAGCCCCATGGTTTTCCCTTCGATTCTGGGTTACGCGTTCAAGGCCCTGTCGAGGTCGTGAATCAAATCGTCCGTATCCTCCAGGCCGACCGCCAATCGGAACAGCGTGTCCGTGATCCCCAGGGCATAGCGAGCTTTACGGGTGTAGTCGTAGTAGCTCACGAGGGCCGGGTGGGTGATCAGGGTCTCGACGCCGCCAAGGCTCGGGCCGATGTAGCACAGCTCCAGAGCGTCGAGGAACCGCTTGGCGGTGCCGATGGCGCCCTTGATGTCGAACGAGACCACGCCGCCGCCCCCGGTCATCTGTGCCTTGGCGATGTCGTAGTGGGGATGGCTCTTGAGGAACGGATAGTAGACCCGCTTGACGCGCGGGTGGGCTTCGAGGAACTCGGCGACCCGAAGGGCGGACTCGTTTTGCTTCTGCACCCTCAGCGGGAAGGTTTTGAGGCCGCGAAGGAGCAGATAGCAGCAGTGGGGGTCAATCGTGCCGCCCATCGACTTGTGCAGGTTGCGGATCTTGTCGATGAGCCCCGCCTCGCCGAGTACGGCACCCGCCAGGATGTCGTTGTGTCCGGCGAGGTACTTCGTCGCGCTTTGCAGGACGAGGTCCATGCCGAACTCGATCGGGCGCTGGTTGATCGGCGTGCTGAACGTGCTGTCGATCAGCGTCAGGACGCGGTGCTTCTTCGCGATCTTCTTGATCTTCACCAGGTCAAAGACGTTCAGATAGGGGTTGGTCGGCGACTCGGAGAAGATGAATCGTGTGTTCTTCTTGATTGCCTTTTCGAGCTGATCGTACTTGCCGAACGGCACGATGGTGCACTCGATGCCAAACTGCTTGAGGTACGACCGGCAGAACTCCAGCGTCTTCTTGTAGCTGTCGTCCGTGATGACGATGTGGTCGCCGGATTGCACGAGGGCCAGGATCGTGGTCGTGATCGCGCTCATGCCGGAGGAGAACACGACGCAGTCCTCGGCCCCTTCGAGGTTGGCCAGCCGCTGCTCGGCGATTGTGGTCGTGGGGTTGCCGTACCGGCCGTACTCGTAGTGCTCCATGCCTTTCTTGGTGTAGTCCTCGATCGCCTTGCTGTCGCAAAACGTGAAAGTCGAGGTCTGGACGATGGGCGTGGTCAGCGAGTCCGCGTATTTCTTCTTTGGCTCACCGGCGTGGATCGCCCTGGTGGACATAGACATCCGCGACATCGCCGGCCTGTTCTGGTGAGGCTTCCTGGTCATCATAGCTCCTTTCCCGCGACAATACCGGTGCAGGCGTCGCTCATGGCGCCTGCACAGCAAGATGTACCTCAGAACCCCGGTCCCCGCAAGCACTTTCCGCCGCCCTCGCAGGTGGATTGACTGGTTCAGGAGCAGCGGCAATAACGCTGCGGCACACAGCGTCTTTACCTGTGGCCCGGCGGGTCACGGCCCCAGGGTCAAGGGCCTTGGGCTCGGTTGAACTCGACTGTCCCTTGAACTTGACGGGACCTGCGGTTATGATTCTGGACTGGCTTGGCAATCGGGCTCGTATGGGCCGGTTGGCAGGCGGCGACAGGTGTGCCTCATACGATGTGAGGCGTTGCGTTGCGAACGGAATGGGCCTCGATTCTACGAGGGCACGTCCAAAGGAGGTACTATGGCACGTTCAGAGGCAGGCAAGGGCGAGGGCACGACGCGGCGTGATTTCCTGAAGGTCTCCACCGGGGTGGCATCGGCGGCCGCACTGGGGACGCTGGGCTTTGAGCACCGGGTGTACGCGGCCGGCAGCGACGTGATCCGCGTGGGCATGATCGGCTGCGGTGGCCGCAATGCGGGCGCCGCCAACCAGGCGCTCACAGCCGACAAAGGGGCCCGGCTCGTGGCCATGTGCGACATCTTCATGGACCGGGTCAAGGAGAAGCGTGCCGCCCTCAAGGCGGAAAAGGGCGATCAAGTCGTCGCGGACGACGATCACTGTTTCGCCGGCTTTGATGGCTACAAGCACGTGATCGAGGCATCGGATGTCGTCGTCATCGCCAATGCGGCCAAGTTTCACCCGTTTCACGCCCTGTCTGCGATCCAGGCCGGCAAGCATGTGTTCGTAGAAAAGCCCCATGGCACGGACCCGATGGGCATGAAGACGATGCAGAGAGCCGCCGACCTGGCCAAGCAGAAGGGCCTGTGCCTGGTCTCCGGCCTGCACAGCCGCTACCACACGGGCTACGCCGAGACCGTGCAGCGAATCCACGACGGCGCGATCGGGGACGTGGTGTCGATTGAGGAGAATTTCCTCCGCGCCCCGTACGTGATTATCGACCGCAAGCCGGGTCTTTCCGAGCTCCAGTGGCAATGCAGCACGCAATATCACTTCCGCTGGCTCTCCGGCGACGATGTGGTCCAGTCGCTCGTGCACAACCTCGACCGGGCCAGTTGGGTGATGCACAACCAGGTTCCCGTAAAGTGTCATGGGCTGGGTGGGCGGTCGTCCATGACCGAGCCCATTTACGGCGATGTCTTTGACCATCACTCGGTGATCTACGAGTTCGCCAACGGCGTGCGCATCTACGCCTTCTGCCGGACCACGACCGGTTGCTACGACGAGTACTCCAGCGTCGTGTTCGGCAGCAAGGGCAAGGCGGACATCATGGGCTGCCGGATCACGGGCGAGACGAACTGGCGATGGACCGGCCAGTGTGACCCATACCAGAGGGAGCACGATGTGCTGTTCGCGGCGATTCGCGAGGGCAAGCCGGTCAACAACGGCGATTACATGGTCCCCAGCACGATGGCCGGCGTCATGGGGCAGATCTCCTGCTACACGGGCAAAGAGGTCACCCTGGAGCAGATCAAGAAGTCCGATTTCTACTATCCGCCCAAGCCGGAAGACTGTCACGACGGCATGGAGCCCCCGTCCAAGGCCGAGGCCAACGGAAGCTACCCCGTCCCCATGCCCGGCCGGACACAGATGATATGATCTACAAGAAGGAAGTCTGACCGGGCTTGCACTTATGCAACGAAAGATTGCCGCTGGGATGTCACCCCCACGCAGGCGGGGGTCCAGTGAGCATGCGATAGTCTATGGATTCCCGCCTGCGCGGGAATGACATACTGCGGACGAATTGAGTCCGTGGCACAACGGGTTATCAGGAGTCCACAGGTGAGTAGAGGCAATCGATTGATGTGCATTGTGGCGATGATCGCTCTTGCGAGCGTCGCGGCGTCCGTGAGTCTCTCTGCGGCACAGGATAAGCTGCCGAAGAAGTACACCGAGACGGTCACGAGCAAGACCGGGGACAAGTTTTCCTTCAACATGGTGCTCATTCCCGCCGGCGAGTTCATGATGGGCAGTCCCGCCGGCGAGGCAGAGCGTGCGGATACCGAGGGGCCGCAACGCAAGGTGCGGCTCGACCCGTTCTACCTCTGCTCGACGGAAACCACGATCGAGCTGTTCCTGGCCTACTACCAGGAGACCGGCACCGCCAAGAAGGAATTCGTCGAGGTGCAGGAAGCGCAGAAGAACGAGGAGCCTGCCAAGGGAGGCGTCAATGCGATCACCGGCCCGACGCCTGTCTACGGCGATATGACCATGGGCTACAGCAAGAAGCATCCGGCCATCGGGATGACCTGGCACAACGCCACGACGTTCTGCAAGTGGCTCTCGCAGAAGACGGGCAAGAAGTACCGCCTGCCGACAGAGGCCGAGTGGGAGTATGCCGCCCGGGCCGGCTCGACCGGCGCGTTCGGTGTCTGCGACAGCGCGGACGGCCTGAAGGACTATGCCTGGTACGCCGAGACGGCTAATGTCGAGCCGCACGCGGTCGCCACCAAGAAGCCCAATGCCTGGGGCCTCTACGACATGTACGGCAACGTCCGTGAATGGGTCCAGGACTTCTATAGTCCCACGGCGTATGCCGACGGCGCGAAGGAGAATCTCAATCCGACCGGTCCCAAGGAGGGCAAGGTTCACGTCGCTCGCGGCGGCTTCTACGATAGCTCGGCAAAGGACATACGCTGTGCCGCCAGGGGCTTTGAGGAGGAATGGTGGCGGATGAACGACCCGCAGATCCCCAAGAGCAAATGGTGGCTGCCCCAGATCGACTCCGTCGGCTTCCGCGTCGCCTGCACCATCGATAAGGACGACAAGAAGTAACACGCGTTGCGATCGAGAGGTCCATGACTCAGGTCTTACGGAGGTGAATATGCCTGCAACTCGTATAAGGAGGCAACTCGCGTTCGTCGCGGGCGTCATGCTCCTGTGTGGAGCGGCCTTCGGCGGGGAGGCGTCGCCCAAGATCACGATGGCTCCGGACGGCAAAGGCGGATACACGTTCGACACCGGCGTGCTCCGCGGAACGCTGTGCCCGAACGGCAAGCTCCAGGGGCTGACCTCTACCACGTACATTCCGTCCGGCACGAAGCTGGATCGGAGCATGGGCATCCTGAGCTACTACCGGGTCTTCACGACCGGCAAGCGATATGGCACGGGAGCCTGGGAGTGGCCCGGCACGGCGACACTCGTGTCTGACGCGACGGTCCGAGTCACATCGCCTGCGATGGCGGATCGGCCCCTCGATTTCAGTGCCGACTACCGATGGAAGGACCCTCGGACGCTCGACGTGGAGACCACCGTCACGGCCCGCGCGGATCTGAGCAAATTCGAGTCTTTTCTGGCGTCCTACTTCGATGAGGCGTTCCCATCTCCCTGCGTGTACGTCGGCGAGGACCCCGGGGAACAGGACAAGCCGGGCTTCCTCCTGGCGAAGAAGTCGTACGGCGATTGGCAGATGTTTCCGCGGGACACACAGGTCGTGCCGATCATCCAGGATGGGCGATGGAAGATCGAGCCGAACCCGGTGAACTGGGCGATCATGCCCCGTTTGAAAGCCCCGGTCTGCCTGCGGCGTGGCGCCGCCGGCGGCCTGGCGGTCATTCTCATGGCTCCGCCCGAGGACTGCTTTGCCATCGCCACGCCCTGCGAGGGCGAGGCCCACTACTCGCTCTACCTGTCGTTGTTCGGCCGGGACATCAAAGCCGGCGAAACCGCCAAAGCTCACGCACGATTCATCATTGCGTCCGCCTCCTCCGACGCTCAAGTGATCGCTCTCTACCAGCGGTACATCAACGAGCTTTCAAGCCGGACCCGCCCAACCGACGCGGCCGTGAAGCATTGAGAGCCTCTATCCGAATAGACAATTGGTGCCCGGGCCGTCGCCCCTGCGCCAGCAGGGTCCAGCGAACCACCGGAGGTTCCTGGATTCCCGCTTTCGCGGGAATGACAAAGTCACTGCTGTGGTTCCGTTGACCGTCTCGCCCTGGCTATGATTCTCGATGTTTGTCGAGGCGGTTATGGCTCGACAGACAGGATCATGTCGAACCACTGGCCGTAGCGCTTAGCGTCGAGCGTCACGTCGAACGCGATGATGTATACGCCCGGTCTCAGGTCCGGGGCTGCACTCAGTCGTAATTGGGAGTGCCCGGTGGATTGCGGCTCGATCGACCCCTCAAGCGTGCCAGGCTCAACTGTGATGCCCCGCACGGCGTGGACCTTGATCTCGTGCACCTGGGGCTGCGGCAAAAAGTTCCGGATATACAATGTCGCCTCTGCCGACTGGCCCGGCTTAAGGGACACGCGATAAGGCTCCGCGCGGACCCAATAGGGGTCGAACATGTAGCGGTAATCGCCCTCGGCGCTGAGGGTCTGATACGTGCCGCGAATCTCGCGGCCCCATGCGGCGAAGCGGTCGATCATCCCTTTCGGATGGTCCATGACGTAGGAATGGCCGGCGACGATGATGTCGGGTTGCAGCTTCTGGAGGTAGTCCGCCCCGTAGATGTAGCCCTCTTCGAAGATGGCGCTGTTGCGGGCGACGACGGCCTCGTGCCCGTTCTGAGCAGGGTCCCAAGAGGCGCCGAAGAGATTGTCGCCGGTGAAAGCGATGAGCTTGCCGTCGATTCTTCCCTGGATGCAGCAGCCGAACTCGGTTTGGCCCGGCATCCAATCGACGGCGAAGCTGTACCCGTGCCAGTCGAATCTTTCGCCCCGGCTGAACGCGCGGTCGATGTGCAGCGAATCGAATCCCGCCTGGTACGCCGGACCCATCGCCGCATAGTCGTATCGCTCGGGGTGCTCGCACACTTTCGCTACGTCCTTGAGCGTCCAGACCTGGGCGCCCCATTTGTCGTGCAGGTAGGGGATGTCCAGGAAGTGGTCGCCGTGCATGTGGGTGATCAGGACCGCATCGATCTGCTTGAGGCCGAATCGGTCCTGCATCGACTTGAGGGACTCATCCAGCAGCTCTTTGCCGATCAGGCCGCAGTCGACCACCAGGCCGTGGCCGTCGTCGGCGATGAGAATCCCGAAGTTCGGCCAGAAGTCCCGCTTCTTGAATTTGTACAGGTGGTCCGTCACTCGCCAGATGTAGGGGATATCGGTCGGCTGGGAGACGGTGTCCTGGTCCGCCGCCGCAAAGATGTTGATGGCGTACCCTCGCACGTACAGTTTCGCGAGCGTTCGCAGCTTCTGCTGATATTGCCGCAACTGCTCCTGCGGCTGGCGGACCGTCGGGCCGTGCGAGGGCAGCAGGTACGTCGGCCTGTAGCTCTCCAGTATGCTGGCCGAATTGATCAGCTCATAGAGCCCTTTGGCAAAGCCGTAGTCCCATTCCGTATCGAACCACGTGTGCATCCTGGCGCCGTCGAGCATTACGTCGCCGCTGAAGGCGACCCGGCCCTTGCCCGACTTCATCAGGTAGGACATGCCGCCGGGACTGTTGCCCTTCGTATCCACGCAGCGCAGCTCTCGGGCCCGCCAGGTGAATGTGTCCCCATCCCTGAGCGTGCGATCCAACTTGATCGGCTCGATGGGCGGGCGAACGTAGCTGGCGCCGTAGACGGTGTACGTGTCGCCGAGCGTGGGCTTGAGCTTGCGGAACCGCGCCGGCTCTTGGAAGAGGGCCTTTTCGGCCTCAGGCGCGGCGATCTGCGGCTTCCACGATTGCAGCCTGTCCGCGCCCTGGCACTGCTCCCGGTGATGGTGCGTGAAGAGCACCCATTCGACGCGTTTGACGCCGATTTCGCCAAGATGATCGAGCACGCTGCCGTCGCCCAGGTCGATCAGCAGGGCGGCGTCGCCATTCCGCAGGACGTACACGTTGCACGTGTCGGTCCAGACAAACAGGTTCGGCTCGGAATCTATCCCGACCGGCCGCAATTGTGCCGCACCTGCAATCAGGGACAATATGCCCAGCGTCCAGGCGGCTACGAGTGACTTTCGCTGATCGATCATATCGTTCTCCAGAAGAACCTGTCACACGCCCACGCGCGCTCTATGCCCATGAATTATAGGCCGGTGACTGTACTCCCACAACCAGATCGTGCAATAGATGCACGCCCGGTCTCGTCCTCCCTGGAGAAATTGCTTGTATCCTGTTGCCTCGGGGCGATAATGAGGCGAAAGGCCCGCCACGGCTGGGCCGGGAGCAGATGGTGACTGCACAGCAAACACGGCTTTGAGAACACACGTCCAACAGTAGGAGAGAACGCACAATGAGCGAACGCACGCAGAACAGCACGTCCCGTCGTGACTTTTTGAAGCAGACCGGCCGGCTGGCGGCCGTCTCGACCCTGGCCGCCGGGATGGTCCCGCGCATGTACGCAGCCGAGAGCAATACGATCAGGATCGCCCTGATCGGCTGCGGCGGACGCGGCGGCGGGGCGGCCGAGAACGCCTTGTCCGTCAAGAACGGCCCGATCAAGCTTGTGGCCTTGGCCGATGTCTTCGAGGACCGCGTCAAACGCGCCTACCAGGCCCTCAACGACCAATATGCGGATAAGATGGATGTGCCGGAGGATCGTCGCTTTGTCGGCTTCGACGCCTACAAGAAGGCGATGGATTGCCTAAGCCCCGGTGACGTGGCAATCTTTGCGACCCCGCCGGCCTTCCGCTGGGTCCATTTTACGTACGCGATTCAGAAGGGCCTCCACGTGTTCATGGAAAAGCCCGTGACGGTGGACGGTCCGACGACCCGCCGAATGCTCAAGCTGGCCGAGGAGGCCGACAAGAAGAACCTCAAGGTCGGCGTCGGCCTGATGGTTCGCCACTGCCACGGCCGGCAGGAGCTGCTCAAACGAATCAAGGACGGCGAGATCGGCGACATCATTCTCCTTGGCGGCTACCGCATGAGCGGCCGGTCCGCCACGGCCAGTCGCAAGCCGAACAACATCAGCGAGCTGATGTGGCAGATCCGCACGTTCCATAGCTGGATCTGGGCCAGCGGCGGCTGCTTCAGCGACTACTATATCCACCAGATCGACGAGTGCTCCTGGATGAAGGGCGCCTGGCCGGTCGAGGCCCATGCCATCGGCGGCCGGCACTATCGCGGCGACTCGCTCGATCAGAACTTCGACCTCTACGATGTCGAGTACACCTTCCCCGACGGCACGAAGCTCTTCTACCAGGGCCGCAACATGGACGGCTGCCAGAACGCGTTCGCCAGCTACGCGCACGGCACGAAGGGCTCGGCCGTCATCACCACCTCGGGCCATTACCCCGGCAAGGTCCGCACCTACAGAAGTCACCTGATGGAAGGGGTCGAGCCGATCTGGAGATACCCCCAGCCGGAGCAGAGCCCGTACCAGCTCGAGTGGGACGATCTGATCGACGCCATCCGCAACAACAAGCCCTACAACGAGGTGAAGCGCGGCGCCGAGGCCAGCCTGGTGACATCCATGGGCCGCATGGCGGCTCACACGGGGCAGGTCATCAAATATGATCAGATCCTGAATTGCCCGCATGAGTTTGCCCCGGATGTGGACAAGCTGACGATGGAGTCGCCCTCGCCTCTGCGGGCTGACGCCAGCGGCAAGTACCCGCTCCCGCAGCCCGGCATCATCACGGACCGTGAGTACAGGGAGTTCACATAAGATCAAAGCTGATGTTTAGGCGATTTCCGGCCCCGCGCGGAGATTCTGTGTGTGACTGAATTTCATGCATGTCCAGACTGCGTTAGGCGAGCGGGGACGCTCGCCCTACGAAGAGGGCCTCTTCTGTAGGTCGTGCGTCCTCGCACGACTTCTTCCACGGAACAGAGACCATCCGTGCAAGGCGATTCCTCTAGTCTGTGAGTGCGTACCTGTGCCGCAGGATAAGGTGATACGCGAGAGTCCTCGACCCTTTGTTCATTCTTGACATTCTCGCGTTGCGGTCGTAGAGTGCCGCGAGATGCTTGGGAGCGGCGGTACGCAGAAGCGTCCGCGCGACAGCTCCGGGACAGACATCGAGCCGATTTCGTCGGCTTTCAGAATACTGGACAAAAAGCTTCGTATGAAAGATGGATCTTCTGGCGTGGCTCCCCTGGCATTGCGGGGTGGAGCATTGCCGGCCTTGCCGCTGCATTGTGTGGCGTTGTTCCTGGGCGCCTTTCTGCTGTTTGCCGTTGAGCCGATGTTCACGAAGATGATCCTGCCGCTGCTGGGCGGGACTCCGGCGGTCTGGAACACGGCGGTGATGTTCTTTCAGGCGATGCTGCTGGGCGGCTACCTGTATGCCCATCTGCTGTCGCGGCTGAGCAAGATTCGCTGGCAGGTCGCGGTCCACGCATCGGTGCTGGTCGTCGGCCTTCTGTTTCTGCCTGTCCATCTCGCGTGGCGCGACGCATCGTCGGGCAGCGCGCACCCGGTCGCGTGGCTGGTCGCTCTGCTGGCGGTCTCCATCGGCCTGCCATTCTTTGCGGTTTCCGCTACGGCCCCTCTGTTGCAGCGGTGGTTCTCGCGTTCGGGCCACGTCCACGCCTCGGATCCATACTTTCTCTACGTCTCCAGCAACGTTGGCGGGCTGCTGGCCCTGCTGGCGTACCCAGTGTTGATCGAGCCGCGGTTCGGGCTGACGCTGCAGAGCCGGGCCTGGACCGCAGGTTATGCCTTGCTGGCCTTGACGATCGTGGCCTGCGCGGTCAGCCTGCATGCCTTGCGGCGACTGTCGCTGGTGCCGTCGTCGCAATCCGGCGAGGCGGCCGTGTCCGATCCGATCTCCTGGGCCCGCCGCGGCCGCTGGGTCGCGCTGTCGTTTGTCCCCTCCGCTCTTCTGCTGGCCGTGACCCTGCACATCAGCACCGACGTGGCCTCCGTGCCGTTCCTCTGGGTGGCCCCGCTGTCGCTGTACATGCTCAGCTTCATCATCGTGTTCGCCCGCAGGCCCATCCTGAAGCATAACTGGATGCTGTTCCTCCAGATACCCGTGTATGCCCTGCTGATCGTCTGCTTCACGCAGAAGGAGTTCCTGCTTGTCTTGGGACTGCACCTGCTGACGCTGTTCGTGACGGCGATGGTCTGTCACGGCGAGCTGGTCCGGCACAGGCCGCCGGCGGAGCACCTGACGGAATTCTATCTCTGGATGTCCGCGGGCGGCCTGCTCGGCGGTGTCTTCTGCGTGCTGATCGCGCCGGTCGTATTCAATTCCGTGCTGGAGTATCCGCTGGTCCTCGTGCTGGCCTGCCTGCTGCGTCCGGAGTCCGGCGGGGGGCTGCGCCGGTACCTGATCGACGTCGGCGTGGTGGCGGTGCTGGGATCGGCGTTCTTCATTGCCGAGCCATACGTGGACCCGTGGTCCCGCGGCACGACAGGCTCTGCGATCTTCTGCGTCGCTGTCGCCCTCGTGCTCGCCGGCTTCCGCAAGCGGCCTGTGGGGCTGACACTGGCGTTTGGCATGCTCCTGTTCAGTGCGATCTCCGCTGACAAGATCAAGGACCAGCTCTATCGCCAGCGCAGTTTCTTTGGCGTTTACACGGTCGCCGCTTCGGGCAGCCGGCACGACCTGTATCACGGCAACATCACCCACGGCGACCAGTACATGGACGCCGAAAGCGTCGGCACGCCCACAAGCTACTACAACCGCGAGGGACCTCTGGGGCAGGTGTTCGCGGCGATGAGGGCCGTGCAGCCCTTGAAGCGTGTCGCGTGCGTGGGGCTCGGCACCGGCACGACCGCCTGTTACCAGGAGCCGGGGCAAGCCATGACCTTCTTCGAGGTGGACCCCGCCATGGCGAGGATCGCCCGCAATCCGAGCCTGTTCCGCTACCTCGAACTGTATGGCGAGAACGTGAACGTGGTGTTCGGCGACGGACGCCAGAGCATCGGCCGGGTGGCGGACGGGACATTCGATCTCATCGTGCTTGATGCGTTCAGCTCCGACGCGATCCCGGTGCACCTGCTGACCCGCGAGGCGCTGGCTATCTACATGCGCAAGCTCGCTCCCGGCGGCATCGTCCTGTTCCACATTTCCAACCGCTACGTGAACCTGGAGCCGGTCCTGGCGAACCTCGCGGCCGACGCCGGGTACAGCGCCCTGATCGAGGACTACGACCCGAACCAGGCGGAAAAGGATTCGGGCGGCTCCTCCTCCACCTGGGTGGCCGTAGCTCACAACGATGGCGATCTGGTCCTCCTGGCGACGGACGACCGCTGGGGCCCGCCGCAGGGCGACGACCGTGTCGGCCTCTGGACCGACGACTACTCTGACCTGTTCCGCACGCTCATCTGGCGCGAGCTGTTCCGATCGTGGTGAGCCGCTCGCTCACGCTGTTTCCGACTGCATTACGCAACCTGTCATGTCCAGTCGCTGCGACCTTTCGTGGTTCCTATGACAAGGAAACGATGTTTTGGCATGACTCACCATAGCTTGGGTGCCATGCTTGCGCTCGCGTAAGCACGTTCCCCTGTCACACAGGCATGTCTACGCGAGCATAGACATGGCACCTTGGCCGGGGTCATTTTCCCGGGAAAGAAACGGGGCAGAAAAATTCTCAAAAATTTTCAAAATTCTCTCTTGCATTATCTACTGGAGTAGATTACCATCGACTGCGATAGATACAGAGGGGTGTTTATGGCCAAGGTCAGCATGGAATTGTTCGAGAGCGAGTGGGCGATCCTGCAGGCGGTGTGGGAGCACGAGCCGTGCGCGGCGCCGACCGTGCAGGAGGCGCTGCAGAAGGAGAAGGGCTGGGCGTACACGACCGTCAAAACCATGATGGACCGCATGGTCAAGAAGGGGCTGCTCAGGACCGAGCGGATCCGCAACTTGTACCTGTACCGGTCCGCCATCACCCTCGCCCAGGCGCAGCGCAGCGAGATCATGCGGACGGTCAAGCGGGCGTTTGACGGGGCCCTGACCCCGATGATGCAGTTCCTCATCGAGAACGAAAAGCTCTCCGACGAAGAGTATCGCCAGTTGGAGCAGATGCTCAGGGACAGGAAACGGGAGAACAAGACGCAGCGGTAATCCTTGTGAGGGCCGGCCGGGATTGTGAGGGACGTTGTCCCGCAGGGCCCGATTAGGGAGGGAGCATTATGAGTGAGGTCGTCGGCTTACTGAATTCGGCAGGGGCGGTCGTGACGGCGTTCGCGACCCGCATGCTGATCCAATCCAGCCTGCTGATCATCGCGCTGGTACTTTTGGACCTGCTGTTGCGCAAGAAGGTGAAGGCGGTGGTCCGCTACTGGATCTGGCTGCTGGTACTGGCCAAGCTCCTGGTGCCGCCGTCGCTTTCGTCGCCTACGGGACTTGCCTACTGGATTGGCGACAAGTTGCCGAGCCTGCCGAGGCAGGCCGAGCCTGTGACCCCGGAGCCGCAAGCGATGCTGAAGCAGGTCACGCCGGTCGTTGTGCAGCCGGCGACACCCGGTCTCAGTGACACGCGTCCGATCATGGCTATCGCGCCGTACGAGCCCACGCCGATGGCTGCCGAAAACCCAAATGTCACGGCGGCAATAGCTTCCGCACCGCCATCGCCACCGATCACGTGGCAGGCGGTCGTTCTGCTCGGGTGGGCGGTGGTGGTCCTGGTGATGACTGTTCTGCTGATTCAGCGGGCCGTGTTTGTTCGCCGGCTGGTGGCGCAATCGGAGTCCGCGCCCGCGACCTTGGTCGATCTCCTGGCCCAATGCCGCCGTCGAATCGCGGTGGGCGCAGAAATCGGTATCCGGCTGAGCGGCGTGTCTGTGAGCCCATCCGTCTGCGGTCTGTGGCGGCCGGTGATTCTTGTGCCGAACGCCATGCTCGCTCAACTGGACGCGGCCCAGCTCAAGTCCGTCCTGCTGCACGAGTTGGCGCACATCAAGCGGGGCGATTTGTGGATCAACCTGGCGCAGGCCCTGCTGCAAATTGTCTACTTCTTTCATCCGTTGTTATGGCTGGCGAACGCGATGATCCGGCGGGTGCGGGAGCAGGCGGTCGATGAGACGGTGCTGGCCGCGATGGGCGACGAAGCGGAGGAGTACCCGAAGACCCTGCTGAGCGTTTCCAGGCTCGCCTTCGGCCGGCCTGCATTGAGTCTGCGGCTGCTCGGCGTCGTCGAATCCAGGAAGGCCCTGACCGCCCGCATCAGGCACATCGTCAGCCGGCCCTTCCCAAGCAGCGCCAAGGTCGGACTTCTCGGGCTGGTCATGGTCCTTGTTGTCGCTGTCGTGCTCCTGCCCATGGCCCGGGGCAAGCACGTCTCCGAGGTCCAGGCCTCCGGCGAACCGGATGCGGAGCCACAGTTCACGAGGACGCTGCCGAACGGTCTAAGCGTTGAAGTGATCGGGGTTTGCGAGCACCCCACGACCGGGAAACCGTGGTGGCGCCCCGACGGGACGATGCTGGCTGATGAGCGGCCGGGCGAATTCACATTCAACGACCCTGACTACAACCGCCCCGACGCGCATGCGAAAGTCCTGGCGCTGAAACTGACCGGGCGGCCGTTGAGCGATGTGACTCTCTCATGGACGCTCGAAACCGGCGGGGGCCCGAGCACGCTGTATCCGGCGTATGAAGATGCCGCGCGACAGATTCTGCAGCCGATCCAGGCGATCGTGGCGGCGTTCCCAAAGAATCCTGCGGCTGCCGATCTGAAGATTGGGATCGCCGCCGGAGGGTGGAAGGGCGCCGCCGCGGCCTCCGAGGGCCGCACGACGGGCTATGCACGCGACAATATCACGCAGAGGGATGTGATTTACCACGAGCCACGAGAGGAGGATGGCGCGATCCACATCACGGCGACGCATCTTCTGGGCCGGGATTACGACTGTCGCATCGTAGCGGAGGACGAAGCGCACAACGTCTTTGAGCCAACACAGTACAACAACTCGGGCGACAAGATGAGGTTGTGCACGTCGGTGTTGAATGTCCCCCTGGCGAAGGTGAAGTGGTTCCGCCTCCAGGCGCGGCCCTACGAGTGGGTCGAGTTTAAGAATATTCGACTGACGCCCGGCGGCCCGGCGGACTCGAACGATTCCGGGCCGCCAGGGGTGCGGACCATCACAGGCATCGTCACGGACCCGCTGGACCGGCCTCGGGGAAATGTCTATATCGGCCCGTCCGGGACGACTCTGTGGGAAGGAGTTCGTAGCGACGTGCAGGGGAGATTCGTGCTCAAGGACGTGCAGCCCGGACAGACGCAGTGGGGCGCGTGGTCGCAGCCGATGGATGCCATGGCGCTGTTCACGATCCCGCAGGGTCGCGTCAACGCGCCGATCCAGGTGAAGCTTGTCTACAGCGAGGCACATGTAGAAGGGCGGGTCGTCGGTGCCAATGGCGAAGGACTGGCCGGCCGCAAGATGGAATATGTTATCAAAAGGGATGATGGCGCGACGTATGTCGCCCGGGGGTGGGGGGAAACTGACAAGTTCGGAAACTACGAGGATGGGCTGATTCCCTGCGGGACCGGTCTGACGGTACAGACACGGCTGGCCGGTGCGAGCGAGGCCGAGCAGAAATACATCACCGAACCGGTCGCATTGTCCGATGGGCAGATCTCCATCAGCATGCCGAGACTTGTCATCGGCGAAGGGCAACCTCCCGAGACCGATGACGGCAAGCTGTTATTCAAAGGCAAAGTTGTCGACGCGCGACGAGAGGCCGTCTGTGGCGCGAAAGTCACCCTGAATTTCGACATGCCGGGCTGGATGAGCATGTGGGTCCGGTACACATTGACCGACCGGGACGGCCGTTGGCAGATGCGCGTGCCGAAAGAGTACTCAGACCTGTCCATCAGTCTGGACCACCCCGATTACGTGGGCCATCATTTCGACCAGTCCTCGGAAAAGCCATCGAAACGGGAGTTACTGGACGGCACGCACGTGCTGACGATGAAATCCGGCGTGAGAATCACCGGTGTCGTGAAGGACAAAGCCGGCAAGCCGATTGAGAATGCCCTGGTCCTGACCGGACGATTCTATAGCTGGTCCCCCTACGGCGAGGTAAATGAGGATAGCACGACGGCGAGAACGGTGGAGGATGGAACGTTCAGCATCGGGGGCCTGCCCGAGAAGCAGCTTACCATGATGGTCTCTGCCACGGGATACGGGCCTCGCATCATGCCCGTCGAGGTCAAGAAGGACATGCCACGAGTCGAGGTGATACTCTCGCCTGGCCGAACCTATATCGGACAGGTGGTCGATGCAAGCGAGCATCCTATCGAGGGTGTGAGAGTCATCCTGGATGGATGGCAGGTCGGCAGGGACCAGCATCAGTTGACGCAGATCGTGACCACCGATGCCCAGGGGGCGTTCCGTATGGAAGACCTTCCCGGCGAAGGGACGATTGAGTGCCGGTTCAGCAAGCGCGACAGCGGACTCATGAGCTTTTCCAGGGAGATTCCGGCGGACCTTTCACAGACTGACAAGATCGTCATGTACGAGATCCCTGTCTTTACCGGCAAGGTCGTTGACGCCGAGACGCAGAATCCCGTCACCCAATTTGCGGTGGTCAATGGTTTTCGCGGCAGCGATCCGGGCGACAGGCCCGGCTGGAGCGACCATTATGACAAGCAGATCAACGCAAGCGACGGGGCGTTCACCTATGCATGGAGCGGCTGGGGCATCAGCTACCCGTTCACAGGTGACGCGCTGCTGAAGATTGAAGCGAAGGGCTATCTGGCTGAGATCGCTCCGCCGCTCAAACTCGGGCAGAAATCTGAGCCCTTCGTGATCCGCCTGACGAAGGCCGAACCGCGAACGGGCGTCGTGTTGACCGCTGGGGGTCAGCCGGCGGTCGAAGCAGAGGTCGGCTGGGTAGGGCCGGATGAGAAGGCATTCCTCACAGATGGCAGGTTCGACACGCGTCGGTTGGTCTATCAGGCCGACCAGATCGTCAAGACGGGCGCCGATGGCAAGTTTGAGCTGGGTCGCACCCGGGACGAGGGACTTATCGTGGCAGTCCATCCAGATGGGTACGCGGCGGTGAAATCGACCCAGTTCACGAACGGCTCAAAGATCACCTTGACTCCCTGGGCTCGCATCGAGGGCAGTATTGTTCCCGGTGCATCCGACGACAAGCAGCTTACGATCGCGGTAGACCTGGCCATCTCGTCGGAGGCGTTAGAGACCGAACCGATGCGATGGATATTCGAGGCTGTATCTATTAGCGGCAATCGGTTTACCATTGAGCACGTCCCAGCCGTGCCTCTCTACGTTGGCACCATCATCCGCTGGGAGCACTCAGACCCGACTTACCTGAATCCCCAGCCCGGCAAGACGTACTCCATCGAGCTTGGCGCCAAGGGCCGCCCAGCGACCGGCAAGATTGTGCACCCCGCGCCAAGTGGGAAAATGGAGATGTCCGATCCTCGGCGACTGCACGCCGTGGCGTTCCGGGTCGATCCGGAGCCGACAATGCCGGCCGAGATCAAGACCATGACACGGGCATCCTTCCAATGGCTGTGGCGCGACGCGGACACCGCGTACGACAGGTCAAAAACATTCCAGAAGCGGTTCGTGCCCGAGATCACGGACGACGGCGAGTTCACGTTCGCCGCCCTCGCCCCGGGTAAGTACGAGTTGATTGCCAACTATCATGCTCCGCTGGGCGAGAACGTATCGTGCGGCCGTGGCGTGCTGGATGCGGTCGCCGTCAGCGAGTTCACCGTGCCCGACAACAAGGCCGCGTCGGCGCTCGGCGTGCCCGATGTTCGCCTGCGGCTGCTGAGGTATCCCAAGGTGGGTGAGGCTGCTCCGCTTTTCGAAGCCAAGACGTTTGACGGCACAACGGTCAAGTTGGCGGACCTGCGGGGCAAGGTCGTGGTGCTGGACTTCTGGGCCTCCTGGTGCACGCCGTGCGTCGCTCAACTGCCGCAGATGCAGCAGTTGTACGAAACGTTCCGCGCCGACGAGAAATTCGCCATGATCGGCATGTCGCTCGATTGGGATATCGAGAAGGCGAAGCGCTTCCTCGCCGGCCGCCAGTTGAAATGGCCTCAGGTCAGTCTCGGCAATATGGATACGTCGGCGGTCGTGAAACAGTACGGCGTAGGAAGCATCCCGACGACCGTTCTGATCGATCCTGAGGGCAAGATCATCGCGACGGGGCTTTCCGTCGACCAGCTCAAGGAGCGGATTCGCATCGCGCTGGCCACCCGCTTGTAGTGTGCCCGTCAGGGCATGAAAAAAGGCGACTTACGCATCATTACGAGTCACCGCGCCACTTCGCGGCTGGTGCCGGAAAGGAACACAACATGCTGAGTTTGGGTGCCATCCTTACGCTCGCGTCAGCATGCCTCCGCCCGGGAGAGAACATGTCCACGCGAGCGTAGACATGGCACCCGTGCCTATGTCAGTTTCTTAGGAGCAGATAGTGCGTGGAGGTGAAAACGTTCGCGAGATGAAGCTCAACGAGCACTCATATCGGCTCGTGCGTGCGGGCGCTTCCGCTGCGGAAGAGACGGTCCTGGCCGTGCAGGAACGGCTCCATCCATTCGTATCGAGCGCCGTGCGGGATTCGCACGCGGCCGAGGACATCCTCCAGGACGTTATCCTGATCATCCTCGAACAGGCGCATCTGCTGCGCAAGCCCGACCGTGTGTGGCCCTGGATTTACCGCGTCGCCTGGAGCAAAGTGCAGGACCACTTCCGCTCGCGCCAGCGTTTTCGCCATGCGGTTGAGCCGATTCGCCTGGAGTGCGGCCGATGCGGCGCCACCGATGACCTGCTGGACACGATGGTCCGCCGGGAGAGCGTCGAACAACTCACGGTAGCTTTGGGCCGGCTGACCGGCCGCTGCCGCACCGTCCTGTACCTGCGTTTCTATGAGCAGATGCCGTACAGTGAGATCGCCTCGCTGATGCACTCGACGCCCGGCCAGATTCGCGTCCAATACCACCGCGCCAAGAGGCTCCTGCGAGATTCCCTCCTCGCCTCCTGCGCTTGATCCCGTACTGCCGCCGCTTGGCCCGTCGGCGCAACTGCTCGTGTCCCGTGGAATCGCCAAGCTGCATTCCGCCGGACATGAGGGAGAAAGGACCTTCCCAGATAGTACGTTATGATTTGGACGCCATGCTTACGCTCGCGCAAGCATGTTCGCTATCGGATCGCGCACATCGACCCAAGGGTGTGGACATGGCGCCCCAGTCCCGATCCGGCGAGAGTTTTGCCTGGTGTATGCCAGATGCCTATTGACTCGCGTCGGGGAGCTTGCACAATGGAGGAATGGATCCTGCCGGCGCCGCGTCGGGGCGGGCGGCCGGTGAGTTTCCGCCACAGATTGACGGATGATCGGCAGCGGCCCAGGCCGCTGATGCCTGTAGAAAAGGAGGTAAGGACATGGCCGAACGCGTGACCTACCGCGTGGTGCCCGGCGAGCACGGCGGCTGGAACGTCGAGCAGGTGAACTCGGGCAAGGTGATCAGCAGCCACCGCTCCAGGACGGAGGCCATCGTTCAGGGGCGAGACCTGGCAAAGACCCATGAATACAGTCTGCTCGTTATCTACGACCGGGAGGGCAGGGCCGAGAAGCAGTACACCTACGGCCAACACCCACGCAACGCGCCCTCGCCGCGGGAGAGTTAGGTCTGGACTTGCACAATGGCGCCTTCCGCGGCGAACCACCGGCCCTTGAGCCACAGGCTCACATTCACCAGTGAGATGAGGACAGGCACCTCCACCAATGGCCCGATGACGGCGGCGAACGCTGCGCCGTGGTTGATGCCGAATACGCCCACGGCAACCGCGATGGCCAGCTCGAAGTTGTTGCTGGCCGCCGTGAAGGAAAGCGTAGCCGACTTGGCGTAATTGGCCCCGGCCTTCTTACCCATCCAGAAGCTTATCAGGAACATGACCACGAAGTAGATCAGCAGAGGAATTGCGATCAGCACCACGTCACCCGGCTTGTCGATGATCTTCTGGCCCTGCATGGAGAACATGACCACGATGGTGAACAGCAGCGCAACGAGCGTGATCGGGCTGATCTTCGGGATGAACCGGCCATGATACCACTGTTTCCCTTTGGCCTTGACCAGAACGAAGCGCGTGATCATGCCGGCCAGGAAGGGAATGCCCAGATAGATGAAGACGCTCTCTGCGATCTGGCTGACGGTGATGGTGACCACCGCCCCCGACAGGCCGAGGAGCGGCGGTAGTACCGTGATGAATACCCAGGCATAGATACTATAGAAGAGCACCTGGAAGATGGAGTTGAAGGCGACCAAGCCGGCGGCGTACTCGGTGTCGCCTCTTGCCAACTCGTTCCAGACGATGACCATGGCGATGCAGCGGGCCAGACCGATCATGATCAGGCCGACCATGAAATCGGGCCGGCCGCGGAGGAACACCACGGCCAGGGCAAACATCAGCACGGGGCCGACGATCCAGTTCTGCACCAGGCTCAGGCCCAGCACCCGCCAGTTGCGAAAGACGTCGCCCAACTCCTCGTACTTCACCTTGGCCAGAGGCGGGTACATCATCAGGATCAGTCCGATGGCGATGGGAATGCTGGTCTGGGTCCCCGCCGGGCGAAGCGAGCCGATCCAAGTGCCGAACGCCGGCGCGAAATACCCCAGCGCGACTCCCAGGGCCATCGCCAGGAAGATCCACAACGTTAGAAACCGGTCCAGGAATGAAAGTCTTTTGGCGATTCCTTCGCTCATGTACTTACTCCAGTCACAGATGCCTCTCGGAATATCCGGAGGCACTTGAAATCATATCTTGGGACAGGGAGCTTCCTGTCTTGCCCGTTCGGGAGAACTCGATTCCCGTGGGTCACGGGTCAATCGTCGCAGTCCCTCCACCCCGGTCGGCTCTTGGGAGAGCCAAGGCACCACCGCCAAGCGGTCCGTATGTTGCCGGACCTCTTCGATGAACCGCTGCTCATGGGCCCGTCTGGCTTTGAGCAAGGGGTGATTGAGAGCCAGAGGACTGAGGCTTTGATTGATGACCCAGGCGAAGGGCTGTATCTCCGCACGTTTCAGGTCCGCCTGCAACTGTGCGGCCTCATGGACGGGCGTCGCTTCCGGCAGGGTGACAAGGATCACCTTGCTGAAAGCGGGATCCCGCAGACGCGGCAACAGATGCCGGACGGCCTCCGGCAGATCGCTCTGGGTCCGCGACACTTCGCGGTGGTAAGCCTCCGTGGCGTCGAGAAGCAAGAGCGTGTGCCCGGTCGGCGCGGTATCCAGAACGACGAAACCCTCCCGCCCCTGGTCCACCTTGGCGGCAAAGGCCCTGAACACCGCAATCTCCTCGGTGCAAGGGGACCGCAAGTCCTCTTCCAGCAGCCTGCGGCCTTGCTCGTCCAGGTCCGCGCCTGCCGACGCCAGGACTTCTTGGCTATAGGCGGCGACTTCCACACGCGGGTCGATGCGGCTGGTCTGGAGGTTCGGCACAGGCACTCCGAGTGCGTGCTCGATGTGAGCCGCCGGATCGGTGGTTGTCAGATGGACGCGGTGCCCGCGCGAGGCCAACTCCACTGCGAGGGCCGAGGCTATGGTCGTCTTGCCGACGCCCCCTTTGCCCATCGCCAGGATGACGCCCCGGCCGCCTGTCTCGATCTCCTGGACCAGCGCGGATAGGGCCGGCCATTCGGTAAGAGATTGCGTTTGGGCCATCCGTGCCTCTACGCTTGCCGAACAGGTGGGATCAGTCACGGCTCGCACGGCGGAGAGCCCGGTCACATTGAATGAAAGGAGTGGAACTTCCGTGCGGACCAGCGGCCGCAATCCCTCCGGCATACCGGATAGAGCCTGTCGCTGGCGTGAGGCCATCGCCAGGGCGACCGGGTCGCTGTCACTATCATCGAAAAGTCCGTTCAGTAAAAGCTGAATGTTGCCAAGCCCCAGCCCGGCCAGCTCGGATCGGGTGCGTTCCGCCTCGGCCAAGGCGGAGCGTTCCGCCCGGCTGACCAAGGCGACCTGAGTCAGCGCCGCATCGGCCAGGCATTCCAGTGTCCTGGCATACAAGGCGTGTTGCTCGCACAGTCCCGAGAGCGGTCCCAGACAGGAAGTGCCGCTCGTATTGGTGTTCAGGAACTGGTTCCACGCCGCCGGCAGTTGCAGCAGCCGGAGGGTGTGACCGGTCGGGGCCGTGTCAAAGACCACATGATCGTAATCCTGGGTTGCTTGCGGGTGACCCACATAACGAGAAAACTCGTTGAATGCCGCGATTTCAGTGGTGCAGGCCCCGGACAATTGTTCTTCGATTCCGGCTACCGCCGCCGGCGGCAGGACACCGCGATAGGGAGCCACCACACGCTCGCGGTACTCGCGGGCCGCCGTCTGAGGGTCGATATTCAATGCCCACAGCATCAGCGCCGGCTGCAGGCGAACGGGTTTGGAGGTCAACGGTGCCCCGAGCACTTCGCTGAGGTTCGAGGCCGGGTCCGTGCTAATCAGCAGCACACGGCGCCCGCTGTCCGCCAGGGCTACAGCGGTCGCACAGGACAGGGTGGTCTTGCCCACGCCGCCTTTGCCGGTGAAGAACACAAAGCGCGGGGCAGCGCGCACGAACGCCACAAGATCGCCGGTCCGTCGTGTCACGCCTCAGCCTCCCTCTCGCTTTCCAGGCCGGCCATCACAGCGAGGCCCTCTTGGCTGGGATAGCAGCCATAGCTGACGATTTCCCCATCCGCCAAGATCAGGGGAAGACATTCCAGGCCCTGCGTGTTGACCGTACTGACGACCGTGGCATTGCCGACGAACGCATCGTATTGCTGGCTCGGATTGTACCGCTCCACCTGAACGCCCTGGCGGCGCAGCCATTCCAACGCGGCGCTGAACTGCACGAGTCTCTTATCCACCTTTGGTCCGCACACGCCGCTGGAACAACACATGGGCGGATCGAACACTTGCACAAGCCTTGTCATCTTCATGTACCTTTTCACTAAAACGACGCCAACAAATACAGGCCCGCGCCGGCCAGCAGGACGCCAGCCACGGCTCGGATGGCCGCGTCCACCTTTTGCATCTTAAGGGATGCTTTGCCAAACGACACGCCGAAGAGAACAGCGGCCAGCGGCAAGCTAAAGCCTACGGCAAAAGCCGCCATGAGCACCGTGCCCCACAGGACCCGGCCCAAGAGCACGCTGGCTCCGATCACGATGAAAATCCCCGGATTGCAGGGCAGGGAGCAGGCCGCCACACCGCCGCCCAGAGACAGCCCCCCCAGTGCTGCACCCATTTTGGCATTGGAAGCAGAGGGACGGCCGTCCTTTGCGGCGCGCTGCGGCAGACGGATGGGAAGCAGCTTGAGAGTCGCCAGCCCCACCAGGACCGCCACAGCTCCCGCAAAGACTTTCCAATACCGTCCGAGGAATGCCTGCGCCGTCTGGCCAATGAGGCCGGCGACCAGCCCCAGGACGATGAGCGCCAGTGTGGTCCCGATCAGAAACCACAGCGCGGATGTCAATGCCATGCGCCGGTTGGTGTTTTCCCGTGTGCCCGAGTAGGCCACGAGCATGCCCATCGCTGGCAGCGTGCAGCAGGCACTGGCGACCGCACTGACCAGTCCCAACAGGAAAGCCAATGGTAGCGCGGCCGGCCCCATGCTGGCGGCTTGCAGCGCGTCGGTGATCTCCTTAAGCATGCTACTTCTGGCCTCCCATCATCCCGGCGCACATCGGCATCATCTGCTGACACATTTCCATCATGACCAAAGGCTTCTCCGGGATGTCCCCGAGCGCCGTCCGTTGCTCGGGGGTCAGGAGGGCCAAGGACTTCTGACGCGCTTCCTTCTCGATCTCATTGAGCTTGCCGGCCTGTTCTTGGGACAGTTGCAGTTTGTCTTTTTGGACCTGCAAGGCAGCGGGGCTGTCCACAAACACCCCCGTGCGCATCAGCAACTGCATTCGTTCCATCGTTTCTGGCTTCATGCCCATCTGCTGCATCATATCCATCATATTCGTACCCATCTGCGCGAAAGCAGGCACGGCCGGTTCTGTGGACGCCGCGCGGTTCTTGACCACGTCCCGTGCTGCCAGCATCAAGCCGAGGAGCAGCAGGATCAATCCCAAAATCCGGTACTGCCGTCCTGACAATTCCGGGCCGTAGCGGGCGCACCCCGGTGCGTCATGCGAGGTCTGCTGTTTCAACGAGTCCATGTTGTCCGTCTGTTTTCGGTCTTCGTTGGGCGAATTCACGGGGTCAATTACACCCGCCCGGACCACAGCCGCCGGCGCCGCAGCCACCGGCGCTCGACGCCGCCACAAACGCCTGAATCAGTTTTGTTTCGGTGATATCCCCGGAGGTGGCACTCATCCCACGCCCTTTGAACGCGGCCAGGACCCCCGGCACGGGCATCTGTGCCGTCAGCAGATCGTAATCACGAGTCCCGGCCTTCAGCGTAAAGAGGCCGATCTTGAGTCCCTGCGACCCGATCCTCTTCGCCGCACTCTGCATGGCCGCCGCCGGTGGATTGCTGGATGTCCCGTTCTTCCCGGCGACATAGACAAAGACAGCGTCATTCGCCGCGGCCACGGTATTCAACTCCGCAAGCGCCCCAATCTCCTTCGCCACAAACGTATCCGTCGCTTTGGCGGCTGCCACCGGCGGTGCGGCTGGAGCAGTCTCCGCGGGAGGCGTCTGTGCCACGATGGGCACGGTGAAAGTGGCCGCGTCCGGCTGGCTTGGTGCCGCATTCGTCTTGATCACGGCCCGGGCCACCAGTGCGACGGCTACGAGCAGTACGATCGTGCCCAGAATCAATCGCTTTCGCCCCAACGGTCCGGTACCGTGGCAGGCACACCCTGGCGCACAATCCGAAGCCTGTTGTTTCAGCAACTCCATGTCGTCCATTGGTTTCTGGTCTTCGTTCGATGAACTCATTGGTCATTCCTCCTAATCTTAGGTCTCACGAACAACAACTCTTTCCATTCGGCGTTGTCTGGTCGGCACAACACGCGGAATTCTTCTGCGTTGATGAATCCAACACACTCCTGGCAAAAACCGTCATGGCCGACATTGATCCCTTTTCCACCTGATGGCCCACCGCGACAGCCTCTCGGATGTCTTGCTCCGCAATCCCCATCTCCCTGGCCTTGCCCACGTGATAGGTCAGACACGGTTGGCAGTGCGCTGTGACAGAGGCCCCGACGGCAATCAGTTCCTGGGTGTGGACCGTCAGCGTTCGGGTCGGCTTGGCTGCGGTAATACTCAGGCTCGTCACATAGTCGCTCGGCTTTGTGCCCGGCGGAAGCTGGTCAGCGGCGTCACGGTACAGAGGGTCGGACCACGAGGCCATGCTGTCCACATACTGCGATTTGGTCTCAAATACGGCATCCGTCAGACCTGCTGCCTGGACCATCGCCTTGGTCTCATCTACAAGCACAGCCCCGGCCACACACCCGATCAGTGCCGTAACGGAGTCCCGAAGGGCTTCCGGCAGGGCACGTAGCAGGGCCAAGTCCGACACGGCCACGCGGCCGCCAGGCTTAAGCACACGGGCAATCTCTCTCCAAACCTGAGCCTTGTCAGGCGAGAGGTTGATCACACAGTTGGAGATCACCACATCCACGCTGGCATCGGCCACGGGCAGGTACTCGATCTCGCCCAGGCGGAATTCGACGTTGTCGAGGCCCGTGTGCTTATGGTACGCAGCGATGCCCTGACGGGCCTTGCTCACCATATCGGGCGTCATGTCCACGCCGATCACCCGCCCGGTCGGGCCAATCTTCGGACCGGCAATGAAGACATCGAAGCCACCGCCACTGCCCAAGTCCAGGACCACTTCGCCGGGCTTGAGCGAAGCCAGGGCCGTCGGATTCCCGCAGGAAAGGCCCATATTCGCCCCTTCGGGCAGTACGGCCAATTCCGCTTCGCTGTAGCCCACGCTCTTGGCCACGTGCCCGGCGGCGGTGGAACCGCAACAGGAGGTGGAACTGCACCCGCATCCTGATCCGCTCTTGGCGATCTTGCCATAGCCGTCACGCACGGCCTCCCGGATCTGCTCCTTCTTGTCTCGACTGCCCTCGCTACTCATCGACAAACCCTTTCTCAAATTGTCATGCCCGGCAGACACTGTTACTGCCAGTCCTGTGAATGACTCTCTTGCCCTGCATCATCCCGCGGCTTTCGGCTCATGTGAGAACGCCCAGCCCGTATCAACGCCAGGCCGAGCACGATCAGCAATCCGGAAAAGACGGTGTTCATTACGACGATTTGCGTGCCTTTTCCTTGGAAGATCGAAGCCCAGAACAGCGGATTGACCAGACCAAGAAAGACAATAAACCAACCAATGGTCAGAATGGTCCGGCCCGTCTCATTCATCATCGTCGGCCTGCTGCTTCCCGATGAATATCCGATTCGGCGCGCTCACCGACTTCTTCCAGCCACGATTTGATCCGTTGCTCGATCTGATCGCGCACCTGCCGGAATTTCGCAAGTCTCTCTTCTTGACTGCCCTGGGCCGCGTCGGGATCTTCAAACGGCCAGAACAGCCGCTCGTGGACTCCCGGCCAGGTGTACGGACATTTGCTGTTGGCTGTCTCACATACGACGATGAGATAATTCACCAGGAGCTTGCCCAAGTAGGTTTCTACGCCCTTGGCAGACTGGCCCTGCAGGTCGAGACCGACGTCCTCCATGACCTGACGGGTCATCGGGTGAATCTCCGTCGGCTCCAGGCCAACGCTATACACATTGAATTGGTCGCCCGCGTGCTTTCGCAGAAACGCCTCTGCCATCTGGCTGCGGCTGCTATTGTGCATACACAAGAACAACACATTACGTTTCCGTTCCATGATTTGGACTCCTTGTCTGCTCCAGACTCTCCGGCAACGATTCGACGAATCGGCGGATTTCGTCCCGGACCCGCCGATAGTGGCTCAGAGCCTCCTGTTCGTTCTTAGCCTCCTTGGCCAATCGTGGGGGATCGTCAAAGCCCACATGGATCACCTTCGTCCGGCCGGGGAATAGCGGACACGACTCGTGAGCCTGGTCACAAACAGTGACCACGTGGTCGAACTGGATGTTCGTCAACTCCTCGACGTGTTTGGAGCGATGGCCGGAAATGTCCACGCCGGCTTCCGCCATGACTTTAACCGCATTGGGATTGAGCCCATGCATCTCGATGCCCGCCGAATAAGGCTCAATCACATCGCCCTTGAGGTACCGAGTCCAGCCTTCGGCCATCTGGCTCCGGCAGGAATTGCCCGTGCATAAAAACAGCACTTTCAGTTTCCGTTTTGCCTCTTGCATAGCTTCTGCGGGTCCATAGCGAGAATCTCTTTGAGCTTCTTCGTATCCTGTAGCGTCTGTGGCGACTGGGCCAAATGACGCCTGACCCACGCAACGGCCTCTCCGACCGCCTTCGGTGTATCCCGATCGGGCAGTCGATAATACATCCAGCGGCCGTCCTTACGGCTTTCTACCAACCGGGCCTGCCGCAGGATGGACATGTGCTTGGAGACCGTCGAAGGGGCCAGTTGCAGCAACTCGACGATCTGACAGACGCACAACTCCCCGCCCCCCAGCGCCATCAGAACGCGGAGCCGGTTGCCGTCCGCCAGGCCCTTGGTTACATCGAGAACATCACGCATATACATCCCTTATATTTCGCCACATAGCGAAGTATACTACAGCAAAAATTACGTGTCAACAGCAAACATTGTTCACTATCAACTGCCAGTCCGCGCCAGCTTGAGAGCGACTTCCGCCACGTGGCGACCGAGGTTTTGGGCCGTGGAAATGCCGATTTCGTCGTTGGCGATGCTATCCTTACCATCGTTGACCAGGGTGGCTCCGAAATGTGCTGTGGGCCGACCGTCGCCGATAATAATCATTTCCTGGCACAGCAGGGCGGCGTGCACCGTCTGAATCGCCAGTTCCTGGCCGCCGTTGCGGGCGGCACCGACCGCGACAATACCGGCGACCTTGCCGCCGAGGGCGAACTTCTGCTGGCGAAAAGCCATGCAGTGGTCGAGGAAGGCTTTGCACAGGGAGGTCATGTTGCCGAAGTAGACCGGCGTTCCGACGATAATGCCGCCTACATTCGGGTCTGACAGAACGCCAATGAGGTCCGCAAAGCCGCCTTGAGTGGCTTTGGGATTGGCCGGATCGAAGACCCCGATGTTGCGATCTCCCAATTCGATCAACTCTGTGGCCACGCCCGGATTGACGGCTTTGGCGGCTTCCAGGCAGATGTTCAGTGCAGCCGCTGTGGTCTTACCCTTGCGGGGACTGCATGATACAGCAATTATCTTGACGGCTCTTCCTTCCTGGGTTGCCGCGGCCGATACGGTCGATGTGGTTGCGCCCGCAGCGAGTGTCGTTGTCAGAAATTCCCTACGATTCATTCTCTGTTCTCCTTTACCTGTGGTTAGTTGATGCCAAGCAAGCAGTACTCAGCTCGCTCTGGCCGCAGATTTCAGGGCGGCCTCGGCGACCCGGACGCCGAGTTGCTTGGCCGTCTCAACCCCGAACTCGTCCTTCATGATGTCGTCCTTGTAGGCGTTCCACAGAGTCGCTCCCTGGTGAGCCCTGGGCTTGCCACCGACCACCATCACTTCGTGCACCAGCATGGCCGTCTGAATCTCCTGGATGACCAATTCCTGGCCGCCGTTGCGATAGGCGCCGACGGAGAGCACGCCTACCGGCATGTCCGCCAGCAGGAGCTTGGGTTCCCGCAAGACCTGCAGCCGTTCGATAAAGGCTTTGCACAGCGCGCTCATACTACGGAAATAGCTTGGCGAGCCGATAATCAAGCCGTCTGGAAGCCGAGGCGCCTTCAACACCGGCAATACCTCCAACTCGAAGTCGTCCTCAGGCTGCTTGGCCTCGGCCGAGGTCGCGCCCCCCAATGAACCGGCAATCTGAAGCCCTCCCAGGTCGATCAACTCGGTCTTGATGCGCGGATCTACTGTCTTGGCGGCCTCAAGGGCAACCCGGATCGCCGTGGCGGTAGTCTTGCCTTTGCGCGGGCTGCACGAGACGCCGACGATTCGGATAGCCTTGTCTTGCTGGGCGGCCGTGGCCGTGGAGGTCAGCGATGCCGCGGTGCCCGCGGTAAGAGTGGTTGCCAGGAATTTCCTTCTGTCCATTCGTTGTCCTCCTGCAATGACGTCTGGTTGACTTGGTTTCGGGTGCGCACCGCGACGATGATCCGGAATACGGGTCCGCAAGTGCGGCGCCGTGACTTATTGCTCCTGGACCCATACCAACCCATTGGCCGCGACGAGCGCCTTCAGGTCGGTCAGGAGCGGACGAACGTCTTCCTGGGTGGTCGAAGTCGCTTCGAAATCCATGTAGGCCGGCGTGCCTTCGGAAAGCCCTTTGACCGTCGGCACATGGAGTTGCACGTTCATGATGTCGTAGGGGCGATCTTGGATCAGTTCGTTGAGCTTTGTCAGGAAACGCTTTTCTCCGAAGACCCCCGCAATGCGAACGGCAACGCGCGTCGGCGCGGTATCCACCTGCTCCTGGGCCTTCTGACGCGCGGCCATCGCCGCCTTGCCGTGCTTCTCTTGTGCCTCCTGGCGCACCACCTTGAAGATCTTGTACTCGCGCTCCATGTTCGTGACGATGTCCCGCGAGGGAAAGCTGATCGCCTCGGTCGGGCATACGACGCCGCACGTGGAACATCCGACCATGCAATTGTAAGGCCGTTCCACTTTCGACTTGCGCTTGTCGTCTACCGACACCATCTCGAACACCTCGCGCCCGCAGGTGACGTAACACAGCTCACACCCGATGCACGTCTCCACGTTCACCGTGGGATGCCAGGGAATGTCCTGTCGCGGGACGCCGTGCCAGGTGGTTTGGCTAAAATCCTTTGCCATGTCTGCTCTCCTTAAAAGGTCGCCTGTTTTCGCTATTCCACGATGTGCGTCCTTTCCGCCACTCGCTCGCAAGGCTACCGCGCGGCGTAAATCAGGTAAAGCCCGCCCAAGATGACCAGGACGCCACAAACCTTCTTTACGATGGTGGTGCCTTTGGATTTCTCACTCCAATTGAGATAACGCTGAACCAGTTCGGTGCTGGTGCCCGCCAGAACGATCACGGAACAGTGCCCCACGCCGTAGGCAAAGAGCAGGATGATTCCGTAGAGCAGGCTGGTGGACGCGACGCGGAACGTCACGCCCAGCATGGGAGCCATGTAGGCAAACGTGCAGGGTCCCAGGGCGATGCCAAAGACCAGGCCCAGGATCAAGGCGGCCAACAATCCTTTGCGCTTCATGCCGACCTGGCCGGGGCCGGACCAGGGCATCGGCAGAATATCCAAGAGATACAGCCCCACGAGGAAGAAGATGACCGCCACGAAGTAGTTGCCGTACCGTCCGACATCGCCCATCATCCGGCCGGCCGCCGCGGTGACCGCTCCAATGGCGGCGATGGTTGCCAAGATCCCGATCGCGAATAGTGTCGAGATGGAGAAGGCCCGCCGGGTGGACATCCGGCCCTGCTGGTCGATGAAGCCCACGATCAAGGGGATGCTCGACAGATGGCAGGGACTGAGCAGAATGCTCAAGATGCCCCAGGTGAAGGAAGCGACAATGGCAATCGCCGGCGTCGCCTCCACGGCTTTCGTCAATGTAGTGAAAAGCTGTTCCATTTGCTATCTTACCCCTATCTGGGTCAGTTTCTTTTCAATCTCCGCCTGCGGCCAGAACCCGACGTGGCGGAACACCTCTTTGCCGTCCTTGTCGTAGAAGAACTGCATGGGGATTGTCTGGATGCCGTAACGCGCCGCGAGAATCTGCTCTTGGCCGACGTGGATGAACAGCACGTTGACCTTGCCGGCGTACTTCGTCTTCAACGTCTCAAGGATTGGAGCCAGCATGTCACAGGGCCGGCAGCCCGTGGAGCCGAAATCCACGAGCGAGGGCTTGCCGCTGGCGCGAGCCTTGTCCACTGGATTATCCTTTGCCAGCACGGCCTGTTCTTTCGTCCAGGCGGCGGAAACCTCGATGCGTATGCGCCGGCCCAGGGTGCGTACGTGCTCGTCGATCAGGTCCTGCTGCTTCTGTTGGAGCACTAATTGCCTCAGTTGGTCCTTCACCTGGTCGAGCGTGGCCCCGCCACAGGCGTCTTTGTTCTCTTCGTAGAACCTGGCCACTTCCACATCGGCGACCTCCACGTTGGCGACCAGCCCCTTGAGGTACGTCTGGATCATCTGCTTCTCGTCGGAAGAAGGCGCAGCGTTTGGCTCGACTGTCTGCGCCTTGGCCAGAGCAACCAGGATCTGACGTGTTGCCAGATTCTCCAGCATGAAAAAGGCGTCTTTCTTGAGCTGGGCCTGCATCTCCTGCGGCGCCTTGGCGATCTGGCCAGCGACATCTTTATCCGTGACAGTGACACCCTCGGCCTTCAGGAGCACTCCAGCCGGAAGGTCGGACAGCTTCGCGTACGTCAGACTGTTCGACGCCAGGCCGGGATAGACATCACGGACCAGCGACGGCTTCTTCTGGACATCAGTCTGCGCCGCTGGCGATTCATTCGCCCAGACAGAGAGGGGAGATATTCCAAACAGCACAACGATTGCTGGAAGAACACTTCTTTTCATCATGGCAGTACTCTCCACATGCCAATTCACGGATGCTTATTTCGGGGCACATTCGCCGATCTTGCAGGCCTTCTGAATCTGCTCGGGCGACAGCTTCATTTTGTCGGCCAGCGCCTGGCTGATGCTGATGAGCCTTCCCGTCTCGTATGGATTCTGCTCCACCCACTTCCTGAGATTGTCGGCGCTGGTGAAGAAGCCCTGGTGGAAACATCCGGTGGATGCCCACGTGCCGTCCGGTTTCTGCCGTTGGCCGAACCATGCCACGGCAGTCGCCGGCTCCAGGGAGGCAACCTTCCCCTCGAACGTCTTGACGACGATCGGTTGCCTGGTCAGGCGGTCTTTCTCACGCACCTCGATGTTCTTGCCGGTCCGAGCGGCCACGCCCAGCGCGCAGTGCGAGCAGCAACCCCACGTGTGCACGCCGCCTTCCACGATGACTTCGGAGGCGTCGTACGGATAACAGGCACGGTCGCAGAACCCGCATCGATGCGACATCTCTTTTTGCTGGAGTGCTTCGAGGGCGAGCACATTGCCGCCGCCGGCGGCTCGTTCCGCGACGGCGGCATCCCGGCCGGCGAAGACTTTGATCCAGGGTCTGCCTGTCGTCTCATCCTCACCATACAGAAATGCAGCCTCGGAAAGGGGTATGGATGTACCCGCAGCCCAGTCAGTGACAGTGACCTTCTTCTCGAAACCAGTCTTGTCCTCGGTCAGACAGGAATGCATGATGAAATAGCAGTGGGGGCTACACAGCCGGACCGCACCTTTATCCGTCTGAACGGTCACGAGGGTCTTGGGATTGATGTCGCCGTCACACATGTAGCAGATGCTTTCCTTGGGGCGCTCGTCAGGCTTGGCAGGCGTGAGCCGCTCGAATGCAGGCGTCTGCGGAGCACCGCTCGACAGATCGACGCCAAGCTCTTTCCACTTGGCCAGAATGTCCTCTTTGGAGAAGAAACCTTCGTGTCGGAACCGCTCTTGTCCGGCGGCGTCGTAGAAGATCTGTGTCGGGATCATCTGGATGCCGTACGGCTTGCCGGCGCTGGGATTCTCCCACACGTCAACAAAGACGACCTCCAGCTTTCCCTTGTACTGTTCCTTCAGTTCCTCAAGGATAGGAGCCATCATCTTGCACGGAATACACTTGCCGGCTCCAACGTCCACCAGGCGAGGCAGGCCCGATGCCCCTGGTGCGGCAGCAATGGCCGGCGTTGACAGGCCCTGCACGGCATCTCCCTCTTTGCCCTGTCGCTTGAGAAGCACGATCGCTGCCACGGATACGATCAGACCTGCGACCACCACGATCTTCAGCATCTTATTCATAACGTCTCCTTTCGATTTCAACACCGAAGGAATCCACACAAAGATGCACCATGAGCCTGCGACAAACGCCAGCAGAAGCGAGATATTCGCCGGACCGGGACTGCAACATTGTGCAAGCATCATCGTTTCACGTTTCCTGCGCCGCGCTCAGGCGAGCATTGATCTCAGCGACCAGGTATTTCGAGAAGGCGTCCGGACGATCCAAGAGTCCCCACAGTGCATCCAGTGTCTTCGAGTCCTTGTATGCACCGTTTTCCATCCGGACCAGTACCAGTCCGTTGCTTCGCACATCGAGCTGCTGCCGGAGAGGCTCGGTTGCTGGGTCTTCGATATTCAGGGGCATCCAAACCACCTGCCCGCTCTGTACCTGCCGGGCGAAATGCTCCTCAATCGCACGGGCGGCCATCTCCTCCATCGAAAGACACGAAATGCAACGAAAGGTCCGGTGGAAATAATAGGCGTACACTACGGTACTCCCGGCAGCGGATTGGGCCTGAGCACGAGCGGCTGGCGGATCGCCCACCGATGGCGTGGTGAGGTCTCTGGGATTCGAAGGGTCTGCTGCCCGACAACCCACGCATGACAAGCACGCTGCCATCACGAGAAAGCATCGAATGGCCATCGGCGATCCTTTCTATGAGCAAATCAGGTCGGCGGCCCGTGCCGCCACTTTATTGATGCTCTCCTCGGTCACCGGGCTCTTGCATTTTTCCAGCCCCAGGTCCGCCAGTTGCAGATGCTTGAAGGTCTTGAACCCCGCCTGCTCCAGGCTGGATCTGACGCAGTTCAGCGGACAGCCGTCGATCGCAAGGACTCCGTCGGCCGCTTCCGTGGTTTTGAGAATACCGCTGATCCGTCCGCCCAGTCCGGCTGTACAAAACATACGTGCTGCCCCGTCGCGAGTCAACTTTCTTGCGGCCCTGTCGGCAATTTCCCCTACGTCCGCTGCGCCGCTGCACGCAAAGATCAGTTTCGGTCCGCCGCTGCACCCACAGGATTGCTGATTGCTCATCTGTCGTCCTTTCTGCGTTTGCTCCCGTTACTTACGCCAGCATTTTCTGGATCTCCTCCGGCGAAGGCACCTTGCCGACGGCCTTGACTTTGCCATCGACCACCAGCGCCGGAGTCATCATCACGCCAAACTTCATGATCGCATTAACGTCCGTAACCTTCTCGATACTGTACTCAACACCCAGTGCCTTGGCAGCGGCCTCGGTATTCTCCGCCAGCTTTTTGCACTTCGGGCATCCGGTACCCAGGATTTGTATCTTCTTCACTGTATATCTCCTTGATCAGGCCAACGCCCCGAAAATCATGCCGGTGATCGTGGCCATCACGACGACCAGCGAAACGTAAACGACCGTTTTTTGAGTGCCCATAATGCTGCGGATGACCAGCATGCTGGGCAGTGACAAGGCCGGGCCGGCCAAGAGCAGCGCCAGGGCCGGACCTTTGCCCATCCCCGCACCCATCAAACCCTGGAGGATCGGGACCTCGGTCAAGGTGGCGAAGTACATGAACGCCCCGAAGACGCTGGCAAAGAAGTTCGTCCAGAACGGCCAAATAACGCGAACGAAGCTCTCGAATCCGCCACCGCCCCAGCCGGTGATCGCCAACAGCGTGTTCGGGCTGTCCCCAACGAGCATCTGCACGTACTTGCTGGGAATAACCCCCTCGTGATCTACTCGGCCCAGCAGAAAACCCGCTACCAGGACCCCGAAAAACAGCAACGGCAGAATCTGCTTGGCGAACGTCCATGTGGACGCGAACCACTCGCCGGCTTCTCCTTCGTGGGTGCTGGTGATGGCCGACAGTCCCACGACGGCCGCTGCAAAGGGGATCATAACCATCAGACCCTGCATGGGGAGAACAAGGGCAAGAATCACTGCCGGCATCGCGGCCAAAACCACCTTCCACCAACGGATGCCGAACCAAAAGACCAGGATCAACGAGAACACGACCGCAAAACCGGCCGTCACGAGCCATTTGTTCTGCCAGACGGTCGTCCACGTGCCGGGCATCGGCGTCTTGGACACGATCGCGACGGCAGGCACGGAGATTTGCTCACCTTCGTTCGTGCCGCTGATGAGCTTCAGGGAATAGGAAGCCCCCTCAGCGGCAGGATTCTCCGGGGCCTTGACGATAGCAGCGTTGAACTGCCGACCGTCGTTGAGCTTGAAGGTGAACTCGTTCGGCGCACCCCAATTGGCAAAGACGAGGATGCCGATCATGACCGCAAAGAACAGGGCGTTTTGCCACAGGGGTCGGCGGACCTCCGGCTCGGGCATGGCCAGTTGCTCACCCACCTTGGCCAATTCCTCTTTGCGGTAGATCAGGTGCATAATCAGGCCAATGACGATGGAGAAGCTGATGGCACCGACGGCTCGGGCAATGCCCAGTTCCAGCCCGAGAATACGGGCCGTGAGAATGATGGCCAAGACGTTGATGGCCGGCCCGGAGTAGAGGAAGGCTGTCGCGGGTCCCAGTCCCGCCCCCATCCGCCAAATGCCGGCAAACAGCGGCAATACGGTACAGGAACAGACCGCCAAGATCGAGCCCGACACGCTGGCCACGCCATAGGCCAGTACCTTGTTGGCCTTGGCCCCCAGATATTTCATGACCGAGGCCTGACTGATGAACACGCCGATGGCCCCGGCGATGAAGAAGGCCGGCACCAAGCACAAGAGCACGTGTTCCTGTGCGTACCACTTGGTCAGGTGAAGAGACTCCATGACCGCGTTCTCGAATCGTCCCCAGCCTACGGGCAGCCAGAAGAATGCGAGGAATACGACAACGATCCAGGCGAGTTTCTTCCACTCGCTTTTCCAATTCATTCAGAGTCTCCCATCAGAGAGGTCAGAAACTTGCCACTTTCCTCGGCTTGGTGTTTGAGGACGCGGACGACACAGGAAAGGAAATCGGCCACACAGGGCGTTCGCAAGTTGTAGAAAACCTTCAGCCCGTCCTTTCTGCAATTCAGCACGCCCGCACGGACCATCACACCTAGATGACGCGAGACATTCGACCGCTCGGAACCGATGTGCCCGGCTATGTCACAGACACACCGCTCACCATCCCGGAGAAAGTCGATGATCGCGATCCGTAGCGGGTGCGCCACCGCCTTGGCAATCTCAGCTTGCCGCTCAAACAGAAGCGTTTTTCTATTATCGATCATGATGAGCTCCAACTGTGTGACAATATACTCACATAGTAACACATAGTTCGCAACAAAGTCAAGATTATTTCGCCGTCATGCTTCTGTTCTCAATAGAACGCTCCGAAAACCATCCCGGAAATCGTGGCCATGACGATGACGAGCGACACGAAGACGACCGTCTTTCCGGTGCCCATGATCGAGCGGATCACGAGCATGCTCGGCAGCGACAGGGCAGGTCCCGCCAGGAGCAGCGCCAGCGCGGGGCCCTTGCCCATGCCCGCCCCGACCAGCCCCTGCACGATCGGCACTTCCGTCAGCGTGGCGAAATACATGAACGCGCCGGCCACTGAAGCGACCAGATTCGCCCGCAGGGAATTGCCGCCCACGGCCGTGTTGATCCATTTCGCCGGGATAACCCCTTCGTGTCCGCCTCCCGCCCGGCCGAGCAGAAAACCGGATACGAGTACTCCAATGAGCAGCAGGGGCAGAATCTGCTTGGCAAAGCCCCACGTCGCGTCCACCCACTCGCGCAGCTCCCCCCGGCTGAACCATGAGCCGGCCATGTAGACGAACGCCGCCAGGAGGGCCGCGACAAGAGCCCAGCGGAGCCGGTAAATCCACTCATACGGCGTGTTCCTGTGGAGGTCCTCCATGCCCTGCATGAGCTTGGCCGGCAGATGGTCGATCTTGCCGGCGGGATTCACGATCGTCACGGCATCGCCGGTCTTGTTGACCAGCTTCCCCTCGACTTGGTACGTGGTCAGGCCGTTGGGACAGCAGAGGAAGAAGGCACGCACGTCGCCGCTGCGGGCCCAGTTGGCGAAGACGAGGATGCCGACCATCGACGCGAAATAGGCGGCGTTTTGCCACAGCGGCCGGGCGACCTGCGGCTCGGGCATCGCCGCCTGCTCGACGGCCTTGACCGACTCCTCCCGCCGGTAGATCAGGTGCATCAGCAGGCCGATGACGATGCTGAACGCGACGGCCCCGACCGCCCGCGCAACGCCGAGCTCCAGGCCGAGAATTCTGGCCGTCAGGATGATCGCCAGGACATTGATCGCCGGACCGGCGTAGAGGAACGCCGTCGCCGGACCCAGCCCCGCCCCCATCTTGTAGATCCCGGCGAACAGCGGCAGCACGGTGCAGGAGCAGACGGCCAGCACGGACCCGGAGACCGATGCCACGCCGTACGCGAGGACCTGGTTGGCCCGTGCGCCGAGATACCTCATCACCGACGCCTGGCTGACGAACACCGAGATTCCGCCAGCGATGAAAAACGCCGGCACCAGGCACAGCAGCACGTGCTCGCGCGCGTACCACTTTGCCAACTGGAGCGATTCCGTCACGGCGTTGTCAAATCGCGGCACGCCCGCCGGCAGGTAGAACAGCGCCACGAATACCGCCGCGATCCAGCCGAGCTTCATCCATTCACTCTTGATGTGCATCCGGAACCTCCGTCACAGGCAGGCCAGCAGCTTTTCGTTCTCCCTCGCCTGTCGCTTCAGGACGCGGGTGACACAGGAGAGGAACTCGGCGACGCACGGCGTCTTGAGCCGGTAGTAGACCTTCAGGCCGTCCTTGCGGCAGCCGAGCACCCCCGCCCGCACCATCACGGCCAAATGCCGTGACACGTTCGACCGCTCCGAGCCGACCCGCTCCGCGATCTCGCAGACGCACCGCTCCCCGTCCCGCAGAAAATCGAGCACCGCCATCCTCAGCGGGTGCGCCACCGCCTTGGCAATCTCCGCCTGCCGCTCGAACAACGCCGCCTTCTTCTTGTCGATCATAAATGCACTCCAACTATGTGATCATATACTCACATAGTTACATATCAGTATCGACGCTGTCAAGCCCCGTGCATGGCATTTTTGAGCTTGTGAGCTCCGGAGCAATTCCGGGTCGCCGTCAATCGGGAGCGATCGCAAACAGGCGAAACGAAGAGAGCTCATCCGGCAGTTGGACCGGGCGGCACCACGGCGGGGGGGCGCCGTCGCAAAGGCGTCGATAGAAGGCAGGGGTCGGGCCCGGATCCGCAAACAGCGACGGGTCGCTCGCCTCGGGCCCGAGGAGAATCAGGTCAATTCCGCGCCTGCGAATTCGACTCTGTGCCTCCTCATCCGTCTGAGCGGCCATGATCGCACAGGCATCCATAATGCCCTGCCGGTTGCGGTGATAGGGGGTGGCAATGACCTCATGCGGAGTGCGGTAGAGAATCTCCGCGCCGTAATCGATCTCCGCCAGGATGCGGAGCTTCCGGCCCTGCCATTGCATGTCGGTCGTCAGGTAGCGGCACATGGCTCTCACGGAAGACTGCGGGCGACTCGCAAATGGCTCGGCTTTGCCAGTGAAGCGAACGATCAGCGGCCCGAAGGCCGCCAGCAGGAGGAACGCCGCCGTGATCCCGACATTGGTCAGCAGACGGTGAAGGCCGCGCTGTCTGCTGCTCAGGCTAGTCCGCAGATACGTGATGAGCACTACCGCCGGCAGCAGGAGGACAACCTGGGCGTACATCGCCCATCGCACCTGGTAACATGAGAGCCCCGTAAACACCACGGCAGCGACGAGGACAAGCGTCCAACGGCGGTCCGTCAGATCGATCCCGCGGCCCACGAGCAGTCCGAGGAAGAGGATTCCGTATCCGGCCAGCGGCGCGCCGAAGATCCAGGGGCCGTTGCCGGACAGAAGCGGCTGGACCTCGTCCACGCGGGCCAGCACGCGGGCCATCCCGGGCCCGATATCCACAAACGGCCCGCCGTAAAACCTTGGGAAAATGGCCCCGATCCCCGAAGCCAGAATGGCCCCGGCCGCCAGGGCGGCGCCAAGCCGGAGGCGCCACGGTTGAAGCAGCTTCCCGCGCGCCGCCAGAAGGGAAAGCACCAGGAGCAATAGGGTCATCAGTCCGAGGATGGTGACATGCACCACCGATACTCTGTCGAATTCCACCGTCGCCAGATCCGGCCAGGGCCTTTCGATCGCCATCGCCAGGCACGTGAATACGAAGAGGCTGGCACAGTAGTATGTCGCTTTCTTCGCGGAATCGCCGCCGTGGCGTATCCACAATGCGCCCAGGCCGCCCAGGAAGACGGCCACCATCGCCAGCGACTCGACGCTGGTCCACATCGAAAGGGCGCTGACCGCTCCGGCGGCGACGCACAGGCCCGCACGGAAGGGACGCTCGATGAGACGCAGGATCAATCCGAGCGATAGCACGAACAGCAACAGCAGCAGCCCATGATGGTCCGGTCGGCCGGCCTGGAGGTACGTGAGGACACCGACCTGGACCGCAAGAAGGAAACCGACGATTGAGGCCCCGTCTTCGCCCAGCAGGGGTCGAGCCGCCCAACGCAGCGCCAGGAGAATCGCTATCAGAATTACGGGGCTGACGACGACGGCCCACCAGAACAGCGACGACGAGAAGCTGGTCAGCCACGAACCCGGGACTGCCCCCGCGAGCAGCAGAAGATCGAACGGGCGGGTCCAGTGAAGCCGGTCGCCATAGGGGGCATTGCTCCTTTCGATGATGGGGTTGTGCCACCGGCCCGTCTCGTAGAGGTCGGAGGCCCGAATCAGGTGCATATAGCAATCTGAATCGGCCAGATCGCCCGCCGGGATCGGCGCCCTTCCCAGCAGGTACCACATTGTCAGTGCGACTGCGATACAGGTTGAGAAGGCCAGGTACAGGAAGAAATCGTTCCCGTCTTTGTCTCTCATGCGCCGGGGCCCTTATCGTGTGAATTCCTCCGGCGACTCATGCGGCGGGCACGGGGCCGGCGGCGACAAGTCTCTTCCGCACGGGATCGACGGTGAGATTGAGTCCTTCGAGGGTCCTGGAGCCCAGAAGAGCAAGATCGCCCGGCTCGGCGAAAACGATTTCATCGATGGTGAAACTACCGCCTACCCGCAGGATGGCGAAGCCGATGCTGCGCGTGATGATCTCGCCGTTGGCCATGATAAACCGGAGGTCTTTCTTCTCCCTGACGACCCCGATCTTCTCCAGCACCGTGGTAGGGACCCACGTGTATTCGCTCCCTGTATCCACGAGGAGTTTCGGGACGCGCGCTACCTTGTTCCTACTCCTGTAGTTTTCGACCGTGCAGCTTATGTAGAACGTTCCCATAGCGGTATCCTACCACCGATTGTATACGGCATCAAGCCCTTTGTGGTGCTCACCGCAGGGCGAACGCAAAGTCGCCCAATGTGGTGAGTGGCATCGTCAAGCGAAGCTTGGCGATGGCGATCTTCCCCTGCGTAGGACCATCGCCAAGGCCTGCGGCCTTGACGATGCCACCCGGCTGGTGCATTCACTACGTCTCCTTCCGGGACTTTGCGATTGCCCTGGGTACCGCGGATGGCGTTGTCTTCGCGGTTGATGTTTGGGGGCGCAGGTGGTAGAAAGGGCGGGGTATGACTATGGCTGATGTGAAGAAGAACCGGCGTGTGTTCGTCAGTGTGAACGATCCGAGCGCCGATGCGCACTGCGCGGGGCTGATAGCGGCGCTGCGGCGGGGCGGGACGGCGGCCGAGTTCGTCGGCATCGGCGGGCCGAAGATGGCGGCGGCCGGCTGCGAGCTGATTGAGAGCACCGTCGGCCGGGCCGTCATGGGCTACAACGCCCTGGTGCACGTCGGGCATTACTACAGGCTCATCGGCCGCGTGCGGGACTACCTGCGTCAGAATCCGGTGGACCTGGTCATCGTGTGTGACGCGCCGTCGTTCAACTTCCACGTGGCCAAAGCGGCGAAAGCCGCGGGCGTCAGGACGCTGTTCTACGTCGCGCCGCAGCTCTGGGCCTGGGGCGGGTGGCGCATCCACAAGCTTCGCCGGCTGTGCGATAAGCTCTGCTGTATCCTGCCATTCGAGGAGCGGTGGTTCGCGAGCAGGGGGGTGGACACGACGTTCGTCGGCAATCCGCTGCTTGATCGGCTGCCGGCCGACCTGAGCGGCTTTCGCAAGGACTACTCGATGTTCGAGCCTGGCGGCGCGAGGGTCGCGTTGATGCCGGGCTCGCGGTCCGCGGAGATCGGGACGCTGTGGCGGCCGATGCAGGAGATCGCCGGATCGTTGAAGCAGAAGTATCCGGGCATGCGCTTCATCGCCGTGGCGGCCAGCGAGGAACGCCGGCGATTGCTGGAGCAGACTCAGGTCCCCGGCTTCGAGTGCGAGTATTCCGTCGATACGGTTCGCGATACGGCGGCGGCAGTGGACTTTGCCATCGTCGCCAGCGGCAGTGCGACGCTGGAAGTAGCGTCCTCCGGCTGCCCGATGGTGATTATGTACCAGACGAACCGCGTATTGTGGCACCTCATCGGCCGCTGGCTGGTCCGGCCGAAGTTCTTCACGCTGGTCAATCTCCTGGCTGACCGCGAGCTGGTCCCGGAGTTCATGCCGTACTTCACCTCCATCGAGCCGATCCTCGACACGATTGATGCACACCTGCGAGACCCCGCCGGCCTCGCCCGGGTCAGCAACGATCTGATCGACCTCGTCGAGCCGATGACTCGCAAGAAGGCGAGCGATGAGACCGCGGCCATCGTGACGGAAATGCTCAGGAGGGTGTGACATTCCCCGCGGCGACGGCACAGACGACACATTGGGGAGTAAGCAGACCGGAATCGGCAGGATCGATGCGCCCGCAACAGCGGCATGCATGGCCACGCTGATCTTCTGGTCGATTGGGCCGATCTGCATCAAGTACTTGGCCGGATACGTCGGTCCGTGGTCCCAAAACGCGCTGCGATACTCCGTGGCGTGTCTCTTCTGGCTGCCATTTTTGCTGTTCATCGTGCGGCAGGGCACGTTCGATTCGCGGACGTGGCGGCGGGCGATCCTGCCGTCGGCGGCCAACGTTGTGATGCAGAGTCTCTACGCGGCCGCCTTCTACTATATCGAGCCGGCCTTCCTGACGCTGCTGTCCAACACGTCGGCGTTGTGGGTGGCGGGCTTTTCGCTGGCGTTGTTCCCGCAGGAGAGGCCGCTGGCGAGAAGTCCCCGCTTCTGGGGCGGCCTGGGGCTATCTCTTATCGGGCTGTTCGGGGTGCTGTACTTCCGGGAGGGCTTCACGGCGACGGGCACCCGGCTGGGCATCCTGCTGGCGCTGCTGCAGGCGTTCATGTGGGGGGTATACACGATTTCGGTGAAGATCGGGCTGCGGGACATCGATTCGCGGAGCGGTTTTTCGGTGATCAGCCTGTATACGGCGGTGGGCCTGTGGCTCTGTGCCGGCGTTTTCGGCGACCCCGGCCGGGCCATGGCGATAGGGCCCTGGCCATGGGCGGCGGTCATATTCTCGGGCGTCACGGGGATCGCCCTGGCCCATGTGCTGTACTACGCGGCCATCCGGCGGATTGGGGCGACCATCCCCATGCTCCTGGTCCTGACCCAGCCTTTTCTGGTGTTCAGCCTGTCGAGCGTGCTGTTCCGGGAACGGCTCAACGGCTCCCAAATGCTCTGCGCCGGACTGCTGCTGGCGGGCTCGGGACTGTCCATCCTGGCCCAGCAGCACCTCAAGCCCAGGCCCGACGCCATGAAAACGGCGGAGGCGCCTGTCCCATAATATCTGTCGAAGCCGGGACTTATGGCACTTTTGGCGCTGGCACTCGGGACTGTGTGCGACTAATTTTCGTGGGGATGAATGGCTTCGCAAGACGAGCGGGGACGCTCGTCCTATGCGGAGGGGCGTCCGCGCTCTTCGTAGGTCGTGCGTCCTCGCACGACTTTCTTCCCTGGGGCCCAATAGGCGTTGAAAAGCGAGATTCCTCGTTCGGCTGACAAGATCTCCCCCACGAAATGTAGTCGCACACTCGGGACTATGGGACCGAAAATCCTGTTGCATGCCGGGTTTCAGTGTGGTATAAGGTGCAGTTATCGGGCTTGGCGTGTTGGCACGACCGGGATACCGGGCCATTGGATGGGTCCGTGCCGACGGTGGGTAAGGTGAAGAGTCAGTGACGGAGGCCCTGACGCGATGGCTTTCTGTGGGCACTGGGTGAAGGGGGGAGAACGTGCACGTCGCTGTTGCATTTCAGAGGCGCTCCATCGACTAAAAAAAGAGGGGCTTAGTCTATCCGGGACATTTGCAGGAAGGAGGTGGCCGGGGAAATTCCATGGGCGTTTGAGTAACAGGCGGGCCTGATCCGGCCGATACATAGGGGTCGGATTGTATCGGAAATCCGGATTCTGGGATGTCAAACGGAGGGCGGCGCTTCAGCGTGTGGCTGCGGCGGTTGATATGATCGTTCCGTGTTGAAGGAGGATTATCATGCGAATCTGGTCCATATCTGGTGTCGTGGCGATCATCCTGCTCTCATGGGGGGCGATAAGCCTCGGGGCGTGGGACCCGAACACCGACCCGGCCTTGTTGGGTTGGTGGAAGTTAGACGAGACATCCGGCACGACGGCCGCAGACTCGTCAGGTCATGGCAATAACGGCACTCTCAACGGCAATCCGACATGGGGCCCCGGGCACTTTGGGGGCGCCCTGCAATTCGACGGCGACGGCGACTACGTCGACTGCGGGAGCGGTCTGAACTTCACGGATTCGTTCGCAATCACCGCCTGGATCAAAGTAGGCACGAGCGGGCTCGCGGGTGACCGCAAGATCGCCGGCAATCAGGATGGCACCGGCGGTGGGTACAAGTTTGGCTATTACAGCGACGGTAAGGTCGAATGCGAAATTCGAACCGCGAGCGCCAGTGCGATCCTGAACAGAAGCGTTGGAGGAGGGACGGTGTTGGCCGCAGACGTCTGGTATCATGTGGCCGGCGTCTATTCCAAGGGCCAGTACATCAGGACGTACGTCAATGGCAAACTGGACAGGGAATTGGTTACAACCGAAGTGATTGGCGCGTCCACAGGGACGTTCAAGCTCGGTCGGGAGCCCTTCAATACCATCTGCTACTGGCTCGGAAGCATGGATGACGTGAGAATCTACAAGCGAGCGCTGACGCCGGCGGAAATCAAGGCGTTCGTCCCACCGCAGTTGAAGGCCCTCAATCCCAGTCCGGCCGACGGCGCCATCGGCGTGCTTCTGCCGTTGTTCACCTGGACTCCGGGTGAGACCGCTCTTTTCGAGGATGTCTATCTCGGCGACAGCCCTGAGCTCACCGCCGCCAATCGCGTCTCGACTCACCAGTCAACCCTGTTGAAGATGTACTACCACATGATGTTTCCGCTGGTGCCTGGCAAGGAGTACTATTGGCGGATCGACGAGATCGAGCCTGCCGGGACCGTCATCAAGGGTGATGAATGGACGTTCACGATGGCGCCAACGACCGCGTTTAGTCCCAGTCCGCGCAACGGCGATAAGTGGATTGACCCGAACGCCGATTTGTCCTGGCAACCGGGTCAGGGGGCGACCAAGCACAATCTGTACTTTGGCACAGACCGGGCCAAAGTAGACGCACGCGATGCCAGCGTATTCAAAGGCTCTCTGATCGCCTTGACCTACGATCCGGGGACGCTGGCGAAAGAAACTGCCTACTATTGGGCTGTGGATGAAGTAGGTACTTCCAAGTATCCCGGCGAGGTATGGAGCTTCACCGTCGTCGGCGGTCCCGGCGGCGTCAAGGGCGAATACTTCGCCAACACCACTCGGGATTTTCCGGGGACGCCCGCCCTGACGCGGATCGACCCATCGGTCGACTTCAACTGGGGTGCGAATGGTCCTGGGACACCCATCGGAGTGGACAACTTCTCAGTTCGCTGGACGGCGGACTTGGAGATCGCTGTGGCCGACGCGTACACCTTTATCGTCAGGACCGACGACGGTGGCCGGCTGTGGCTCAATGATCAGATGATTGTCAATAGCTGGGTCGACCGGGGCGCCACCGACTCCTTCAGCGAGGTGCAGAACCTTGAGCCGGGCATCTATTCGCTGGTCATGGAGTACTATGAGGTCGGAGGTGACGCGGTGGCGCAGTTGTCCTGGCAGACGCCCAGCGTAGCCCGCCAGGTCATCCCGCCCGGCGCCCTGCAGCCCCCCCTGCGAGCCAGGGTGGTTTATCCGAAAGATGGCGATATGAACGTCCCGCAGGACGTGACGCTGACTTGGCTGGCAGGAGAGAAGGCGGCGACACATGACGTCTACTTCGGCGAGGATGCGGCGGCCGTTGCCGCGGCCACGCCTGCCGATACCGCCATCTACCAAGGCAGCCAGGACCGGGACAAGAACACCTTGGCCCTGACCGGCCTGACGTGGAACAAGACCTACTATTGGAGAGTCGACGAAGTGAATGAGGCCGATCCGGAGAGCCCGTGGAAGAGCGCGGTCTGGAGCTTCACGACGGCCGATTTCATCGTGGTCGACAACTTCGAGACCTACACGAATGACTCGCCGAATCGCATCTTCCAGACCTGGATCGACGGCTACGGATTCTCGGAAGATGATTTCTTCCCCAACGGCGATCCAGGCAACGGCACCAGTGCAGCGGTCGGGCACGATATCTGGGCCACCGGTACGCCGTACACCACGATTATCGAGACCTCGATCGTTCATCCCGGCGGCAGCAGGCAATCCATGCCGTTCGACTACAACAACGCCAACAGCCCGTACTACAGCGAAGCTGACCGGACCTGGACGGCGCCTCAGAACTGGACGGTCAACGGCGTGGACGCCTTGTCCCTGTGGTTCCGGGGCGATTCGGGCAATAGTCCTGCGCAACTGTACGTGTCCGTCCAGGACAGCGCCGGCAAGAGCTTTACCGTGAGCCATCCGGACCTTAACGCGGTCGTGACGACCACCTGGACTGAGTGGCGGATTCCGCTGAGTCAGTTCACCAGCGTCAATCCGGCCAAGGTCAAGAAGATGGTCATCGGCGTTGGCAACAGCAAGAGCCCTGCGGCCGACGGCCACGGCCTCTTGTACTTCGATGATATCCGGGTGATCAAGCCGTAAGGGCAGAGGCGAAGGATTATTCGCCTGTGCCTGAGCGGCCCATCGCGGATTCACAAGAAGGCGGCCGCGGCCCCGATGATCCTGTCGGGGCCGCGGCCGGCCCTGTTCTGCTTGTGTGGCCTCGACCATGCTGTCGGGGCCCGGCGGCCCTTCGGGGCTCGCAGGAAGGGAGGTGTCATCGACATTGAATCGAGGCGTCGTGCTCCCGGCACGATGGCCCTGCCCAGTGAGATGTTCCGGCTGCGGCCGGGGATGCTGTCATGGGATCATTCATTCGGGGAGAAGACTATGTGCGGTAAATCGGCACTCATATCAGGTTTGATACTCGCTTTGGTCCTGGCGAGCAGCCTCTCGGCAGGGCTCATCGGATACTGGAAACTCGACGAGGGCGCCGGCACGACCGCCCGTGACAGCTCGGGCAAGAACAACAATGGAACGCTCCGGGGGGGCCCTCTGTGGGTGGCAGGCAAGGTGGGACAGGCCCTGAGCTTCGACGGCGTTGACGATTACGTGGAGGTCCCGCACAACGCCGCCCTGATTCCCACTACGGGAAAGGCCACTGTGGCGGTCTGGATCAATGCCAAAAGGTACACCGGTCCCGGCGGCAGCCAATGGCAGGGCATCCTTGCCAAGGGAGGCTGGGATCCCCGGCTGTACAACATGTACACAGAGGCCAGCGGGGTCATCCACTTCAGCACGGGACCGGGCGCCGCCACAATCGGGTCGCTCAGTCCTGCTCCCCTGCCTTTGAATGAGTGGGTCCATGTCACCGTCGCCGTCGATGGCAAACACATATACTACTTCAACGGCGAGCCGGTCGGCGAAGCGGGGCAGGGGGCCACGGTTCCGAACGCCGGCACTGCCTCTTTCACCATCGGCCAGACCGGCGAATCGAACTTCTTCCTCGGCATGATCGACGACGTGCAACTATACGATCGCGTGCTGACGCCCGAGGTAACCGTTCACGGGTTTTGGGGTTCTTTCGGGGGCTTCTGGTCCGAGATTTGCATCATGAGATGACATGGTGTCCAATGACGTGATACTCGCACGAGTGCTGGAGGAGAATCGGCAGTTGCGGG